>ERZ869936.219-NODE-219-length-64562-cov-7.386005_pt1 | contig 64562 bp, 69 predicted proteins | sample MGYA00520876_ERZ869936 | MGnify/ENA primary metagenome ERZ869936 (study PRJEB32218, sample SAMN09650985) | biofilter metagenome | isolation source: enrty point of leading RO module | place: Saudi Arabia: Thuwal, RO plant located on Red Sea | collected 2016-02-17 ... | reverse complement strand
ATTCTCTGCGCCAATCGATGTGCCAAACTGAAAACTAGGTTTTGAAACAGCTTCTAAGTAGCGTTGCAAGAAAATCGGGCGCCTCCTGCCGTAGCGCGGGGGCCATTTTAGTCGTCCAGGGGATGTCTTCGACAAGAGGGGAAACCGGAATCACCACGACGCGCTCGTCGTGCGGCTGCACGGGGCATGCTTGCAGCCGATTGGCAGTATGGATGAAGTGGCCATAGTTCGGAAGCGTGTACGCATTCGTTCGCATCTCCCGAATCTTGATGGTCGGCGCGTCCACCCAACTCTTAAGCCTTTCGTAGCCTTGATCGTTCAAGCCCTTGTCTTCGATGTAACCGAGTACACATCCAGCCATGTCGCCGTTGAACTTCTCTGTTAGGGCCAGATGCACATCGGTTGCACCGTCCGACCCTTCGATCAGCATTGCCAACGCCCGATGGAAGGACGACTTGCCCGTATTGTTCTCTCGTGACCAGAAGAACAGGTATGGAAGCGGATGTTTCGGACGTTGCACTAGGCTGGCGGCCCACAGCCGAAGGTAGGCCGCACCGGTCGTGATACCGTTCTGCATGCACCACGGGTTTTCCGCGACTTCACCATTGATCCCTTCACCGTTGTGTTCCAGGATCAAGTCGTAGTGCCTGTGCGATAGCGTAACAGACTGAGTCGGCACGATTAGCCTCTTGGCGCTTCGATTCCAGCGGCGGCCGGATAGGAATTCCGCACCAAACGGTTCGTTCACCAGTGTCCAGGGCTTGCGTACGCACGAACCAAGAATGCGAGAGATATCTTCGGTGTGTCCGAAAGAGATCAGCACGTCGGAGACGTTGTCTTTCCTCTCGAACCCCCATTCGCCATCGTCCCGGCGGATGATCCAGCCGGCGTCCTCGCGGCTTGGACTGATAATATGTCGAACCAGGTTGTCGTACCCAGTATCATTCGGCGGTGAGTTGAGCGGAAAGTAGATCGAGAGCTTCCTGCCTTTCGCACCCCACCCCTTTACTAACTCCTTGCCACGTCGATCCGCCTCTACCGTGACGCTACCACTTTTGAATACAAAGTTGATCGGCCGATCAGAAATCTCGGGGAGTGTGATCCCAAGCAGCGTGGCCGCGTCGCTCGCCATATTGAACGAAGGACAAGTAAAACTATTGTTGCTTGCCCAGATCGCGTTGACGGCTCTGCAAGCGGCCTTGGGGTCGAGGGGCACATTATAGGAGATGCATGGTGCCCCGTTGGTGGTTCTGGACCACAAGGGATGCTCTTCTTTGCAGGCGTATCGGACGACGAAAAGCCCGCCGTTCGGTCGCAGGAATGCGAATGCGTTAGGCTTCTCGGGCTCGGTGTCGCCAGAAACAGTCTCAAAGGCGCCCAGGAGCCCAAGACTCTTGTGGACCTTGGCAAGTCCGCCTGTATGGAGCTGGTAACAACCGTGGTCTGGTTGGTAGATCAAGGAGTATCCCAGCCGCTTGTACTCGGTGAGAATTCGTTCATGTTCCTCGGTCTTACGGATTTTGGGGTAGCTGGCAGCATCTTCGTCATCGAGGTCCACGACACGGACCTTAGTCCGTCGCCGTTCAATGACCTCGAGATGGTTGCGCCAGTTTGGCACATCCTCCGGTGTGAGGCTTTGACAGGAGTGCTTCAGACACTCAAACGCTCGATTCGCCTCAGAAGCCCGTCGTGCCCAAATCCACAAATTGCCACCACAAGCATCAACGCTTGGAGCAAAGTCTAAACCTGAATCATTGCAGAGTTTTCCGAGAACTGATCGGGCGAGTGCTGCATGTTCGGTATGGTTGGTCGTGTCGAAACCAGAAAGCTGGACGTAAAGGTGACGACCCGCCCCACCTGTTGAGCGGCGTACTTCAACATAAGGAAGCGACGCACAGACATGGTCGATCCTGTCGATCTCCTCCAATTCAACTCCATGGCCTGGGGCATGTCCTAGGACGGTGTCGATGTCGAAGCCGACCCACAAAGAACCGGTTGCGCTGAATCCAGTGCTACCGATTGCGACAGCGTAGTCATCAAACGGATACGCGATGGGCGGATCTTTCCAAATAGGCTGCGTGGCTGCATTGCTTGGAAAGCGGACCGGATAGAAAGTGAAGTCGTCGTGGGTCCGTGATCTGTGACCCTCAACAGCACGGCCGATATCATCGCGAGTATTGATCTGGACTTCGACTTTTCCGGCGGAAAGGAAACGGTCGATAAGGTCCCGATTGAATTGCGTGGCGCGCGCTGTGAGAAAGGAACGGAGCGAGGACGATAGGCGAGGCATACATGCTCTTTTCTGTGCTCTTACGGATGTGGAATGCTGACGAGTGGGGGAGCACTGATGCCCAACAGTCGGCAAAGTTCGGGTGACCGCGTGGCCGACTCCTGCACGTCTAGGGGTCCGCGAGAAGTCTGGCCGTGAGATTCATACTTGCTCCGCAGTTGAAAAGCTCCAACCGACAAAGCAGATGTAATCCTCGGAGAATTCGGCGGCTTGCAACAGAATGCCAACAACCGGGTAGGGGTTGTAGTGTTGGCATGGAATCTGCGAGGTTTGGTAATATCCCTTCGATTGCGTCGCAGCGTGGACGAGTTCACAGCATGGGTAGCTGGTCGGAGGCACGGCGCGGTTCGAAGTGGGTGAGTGGTGGACGGCGGGATGACTCTCGTTAAGGCCCCATGCGCGCACATCAAAAAGGAGAAAGATATGTGTGTGTGCGCGCTCCTGTTCGTGGTAATAGGTAACGTGCGTCCACCGCTCACCCGAACTCGCTGCCGCGGCGATGGCTCCTCGAGTTTGCCTTTCGGCTGCCATGAACGACATCACCGACAGCCTCGTCAAGCAATACAGATGCACCACGCATCGAGTTCCGCTGGACCCGTATGTTCCGAGTCGAGGCGGTCCACAAATCCTGAATCTGTGGCAAACAGTTTCAACTGCATTCCGCCTGAATTGCAATCAAACTCGTCACCCACGATCTGCTCGACGTGAGTAGAGTGAAGAGATGACATTAAACTTGTAGAGGAAAATACCATGGCATCATGGCGACTCCGTCGTGAAATGATTTTGACCATCGGCGAGATTCGCCGCGTTCTCGAAGACCTGCATCGTAAGTCGGCTCGGTCAGTCAACTCGCGGATGAATCTTGTGATCTTCCGGTTGTCCGCATGTTGTGGGTTGCGGGCGAGCGAGTTGTGTGGATTAGCGCTTGACGACGTACGCGTCGCCAGTGATCGACCGACGATACGCGTCCCGAAGGCAATTGCGAAAGGAAAGAAGGCCAGGGTCGTGCCGCTCACATTCGACGCGGGCACACTAAATGATCTTCGTGCTTGGAAAATATTCCGCCAGTCTCAGGGTGCCCGCGGCTCGGACTTGTTCGTGTGTTCGCAGCACCGCGACACGCTTGGGCACAAAATCGACCGTCGCAATGCTCGAATGCGGTTCAAGGTGGCCTGCAAGTGCCTTGGCGGTGAACGGCAATCCCAGCTGACGATCCATCACGGCAGGCATAGTTTCATCAGCCACGCGCTTCATGGAAAGAAGAGTATCGTTGAGGTGCGGGATGCAGCTGGCCACGCCTCCTTAGCGACCACATCGCTCTATGCCCATCTCGTCAGTGATGACGACGACACGATCGGAAATCTATTTTCCTGACACATCATACTTGTGCTCGCTCCGGCCAGCTGTTATTTGGCGAACGCTACCAGACGGCTTAGTAGTTGTTGACTCACGGATCGTGCGACCCGCGAGTCGCCGTGCCTCAGGCTGCCTCAGTCGTCGTTTAGATGACCAAGGGCACCTAGTACACGTGTGCAAAAGCGCGTCGCGGGTTGAGCGTTTCGCCTCTTTTTACTCGCATGGTCTCACGAACCCGCCCGGATTCGTGCGGGATGGGTCGCAGTACATCACGGTCACGGGCTCGATCTCCTACGGGATCAACACCGATGACAGTGACTTCGACACGGTGGGCTTCTGCATTCCGCCCAAGACGTTGGTGTTCCCGCACTTGGCCGGGGAAATCCACGGCTTCGGTCGCCAGATTCAACGCTTCGAGGTTTGGGAGCATCATCGCTGTCACGATCCCGATGCGCTCGGCGGCCGTGGGCGGACCTATGACTTCAACGTGTACTCCATCGTCAAGTTCTTTCAACTGGCGATGGACAACAACCCGAACATGCTCCGATGCGCTGTTCGTGCCGCACGGGTGCGTGCTGCACTGCACGAAGATTCTCGCAGGTTGGTCGAGCAGCATGTCGCCCCGAAGTCGTTCGACCAGATGGATGCCGCCCTGACCATTGCACCAGCGGTCGCTGGTGCATTGATGCCCGATGCTCACCTAGGCTACGGCCTGCCCATCGGCGGTGTGCTGGCCTTGGACAACGCCGTGTGCCCTTATGCCGTGGGCGTGGACATTGCCTGCCGGATGAAGTTGTCGGTCTTCGAGATTGTTGCGGGTCCATCCTCATTACACCAATGGCTCTCGCGGGACTGGAGCGGCTGTGTGCAGCACCTACAGCAAGATCGCCAAGGAACTCCATCCCGAGGCGGGCGACCTGGGCTGGCTGGACCTGGATACCGACCCCGGCGGCGAGTATTGGATCGCCATGAACCTGATGGGCGACTACGCCAAGGCCAATCACGACTGCATCCATGATGCCGTGACCAAGGTGCTGAGTGAGACGCCGGGTGGCTCACGGGTACTCGCCCGGCCAAAGTCGCCCTTTCTGATTTAATGGGCGATCGCGACAATGGTGAAGGGTACGGGAATGTGGTCCCCTTTTTCCAACTTGGCGGGCACAGGAATGGCTCCAATCGACGACGTCCTTGTGAAAGTCGAACGGCTAAAGAACTTGCTAGTGAGTCGTGCGACCGGCAACGGTGTAGACGAAGGCGAGTATGTGCGTCTCCGTCATGAGCTGCTGAAAGAGTCGTTGGTCAAGGCACACCTGCCGCGGTTTGTGCGGTCTTGCGCAACCGTCTCCGAATTCTGGTCGTTCATTCAGCCTAAGTTCAAGAGCTACCAGGAGCGTCGGGGTTTCCTGGCTGAAGAGTTTTCGCGGCTATTGACGAAATTGGAAGATGCGTTGGGAAGTCCTGCTGTTGATTCCAGTTCCGATGTCCTCTCCGTCGTCGATTCCGAACACGTGCAGGAAGCATGGCAGAAGGCGATGGATCGCCGTGCGTCGGACCCCGACGGCGCCATCACCATGGCGCGCACGTTGCTGGAAACTGTGTGCAAGTTCATTCTGGATGAGCAGGAGATCGAGTACCTCGACACCGCCGATTTGCCAAAGCTCTACCGCGCCGCCGCGGAGAGCCTAAACCTAGCGCCCAGTCAACACACAGAGCCAATCGTCAAACAGGTCTTAGGCGGCTGCACCGCGGTCGTTGAAGGGCTCGGGGCGCTGCGAAGCAAAACCGGCGATGCTCATGGACGCGGCAAACAAGCGGGCAAGCCCAAACAGCGTCACGCTGCGCTGGCGGTCAATCTCGCCGGCAGCATGGCGTCATTTGTCGTCGCAACCTGGCAGGAACGAGCCGCTTAGCAGACCGATCTGATCCTTGTTTCGTTGGTCGGTCTCGACGCGAACCAGCCGACCTCGGCAACTGTCCGACAAGGATTGGAGGAATAGAAACAGCCGTCACAGGAAGACTCATGGACCATCCGTCCCTCTATCCGCTGCACGAGGAGCGAGACTTCCTCCACAAGCACGCCAGGCTTCAGCTGCATCACGGCAAGGCCAGAATCGAGAGCCAGCTCGATCGCGACCCGAACGATCCATTGGAGAAGCTCTACAAGCATTTTAACCCCGATGCACTGGATCTACCGGAGGTGGAGTTCGACGCGGTATTGTTCTTGCCGGCGTCAGGCGACTGCCAGATCTTTCTCCAATGCCAGCGCGATTTTCGACTGCATCGCAACTTCGGAGCAAACCTCACGATCTCTGGCACCTCCGACGACGGCCCGTTCACGTTTCGGTCCGAGCAATTCTATGTCGAGATCGAGGGCGAGGGGCCTGCTGACCGTCGGTGGGCACTTGCCCATCCGCTCAACAAGCCGGCCGAACTGGGCTACGACGGCCGCGGCCCCATCTCCCGGGTCACTGCCGTACTCAACAACTTTGACTTCGACACGGGCAATGAGCCGAAGGATGTGGGCGTCAGGACGGTTTTGCGTGTTCAAGCCGCCGGTCGTGACGTTGACTTCGTTCATCAGCAGAATCACGAGCAGATTCGCACACTTCTCAAAGCCCGAATGATGGGGCCGGCGGCGCTGACGAACTTCTCCTTCGACTCGTGGCAGGATGCAACAGAGGAAGAACTGGTAAGCTTTGCGTCAGACATTGCGGGGCTGTGCGGAATCGTCGCATGCCAGCACACGGGCATCCCGCTCTTGACGTTTGCTGATGCAGCCGGTCGCCCGGTCAAACGGCTGCTCACGAATCCAATCAAGTCCTCATTTCGTGACGAGTACGTTCTGCGCGATCTCCAACTAGATCGTGCCTTGCCGCAATTGTTCGAGCAGTGCTTCGACAACTATCGGCAGATGCAACAATCACAACTCTGGCGGCCGATTGCGGCGCATTGCAAGTCCATCGAGGACTCGCCCTATTTGGAACAGAAGGTAGCCAAGATGTTTGCAGGGCTGGAGCGTCTGCTCCGCAATTCGCTGGTCGAGGCTAAGCGTTGTTCACAAGGCGAGGCAGAGCGGAAGATGCTGATGGAGTTGATTGGCCTCGCCCGGAAACAGCTTCACTGGGATGTCCCACACCACTACACGGAGCGCGATCGAGTCAGGAAACTGCGAAACGCCGTCTCTCATGGCGGAGAGTTACTGCAATCTCCTGGCTTCGTGAGCAAGGAACTGAAGAAGTGGACGCTCTTCCTGATGCGACGCGTGCTAATGAAGCTCGGCTTCGATGGATTGGTGTCGTGCCCCGACATTGAACAAAAGCAGATGTCGCTGTCGCCGGTCAGCGACTTTTCGGAGCGATACAATTCGTGGAATGCGCCTTAGGGAATCGCTATGAGTGACGACGAGGCAACCCTAAACCTGTGGAGGCAAATCAATCGACTATGGGTTGGGCCGGAGATCGAGCGCCGCAAGGCGGAGGGGCGCCTTCCAGAAGGTTTTTCAATACGCCGATGCCTTATCAAGCTGTTTGGCGACCGTCAGTCTATCGTTGAGTTCAACGACGAAATCCACTGGGTCGTGAAGGCCAAAAAGCCGTTAGGCCTTGCCTTTAAGAATGGAAGTCCAGTGTTTCTCTCTCAACTTGAGCGAATTGTCTCTGTTGAGCGCCCAACCGTTGACGGGAAGCCCGTCGCATTTTTGTACGTGTATTCTGCCGGTCCGGATTGGCAGATTTTATTCGACGGCGATCCACACCACCCATGTGCCCACGATGAATGGGAAATTGGCAAACTAATTGCGGATTCCCTCAACCTGGAGTTCAGAGAGATGGCACTCGTGATGCACGACGCGAATGAAAGCCAGATTCAGGCAATTGGACTTTGGCCGGCGCCAGCTTTGATGCCGTATCCGCTGAGCGCGATCGCTGCCGAATGTCACAATAGGAACTTGCCCGAAGCCCGACGCATCCTAGTTGACTATTGCACGAACGACTTCTTGCGGGGTTTGACAAGCGAGTGGAATGCCAATCCAGTCTTTGCTGACAGAGAGCAGTTGTTCCAAGACGCCATCGATGCCCACTGCAGCGGGAAGTACACGCTGAGTATTTCGACGCTCTTGCCTCATATCGAAGGTGTTGTGACTGACTGGCTACAATCGCTCAAACTGGCCGACGTCGTACCTTTTCGGCAAGAATCTAAGGCAAAGCAATTCTCAGACGTGTTGACGGCCGCAAATCAGCAGACGCACTTGGATCGACGGCTAATCGACGCGACGATGGCATTTGTTCTAAGAGGGCCTGTTTTTGCCACCTTCAAGAAGTGGATTGATCCGATTTGCGAGGGGTTTCCGAATCGACACGCAATCGGACATGGAAAGTACGACCGGAACCTCTTCAGTCGAGAAAACTCGGTCAAGGTCATATTGCTCTTAGATTCACTGTTTCGCTTCATGCAGCAACATCGCACGAGCGACGATGGTTGATTCTTGGTTGGATTAGCGGGCATCGGCAGTATGCATCGGCGATGCAACTGTCTTCAGCGGGACAAGTCGCGATAGTCTCGTAGCAGCCAACCGGCGCTCGTGGGCTGAGCATCGATCCGCTTGCGAGCTGCTTATCCGGGTGTCATGGGCGGAACGCATCACGGAATGGTCTACCGGCAACAAAGTGCCTTGAAAACAGCTCCGGCGGCGCACTCAAATCCCCCATGATAGTTGGGCCCGGCGCGCAGCAAATCGGCGGCCCTGCAATCGTGCGACCCCTCGCTTTCCGCGCAATTCTGCACGAACCGGAAAGCGCGGCTCCGCTATCGGCGCGGAGTCTTAGTGACTGCCATGTATGGGAATGAGCGAGCCGTGCGCTGTGGCGGCCTGCAGGCGAATGGCAGAAGGTATTGACTTGCTCGACCCGCGCGACGGTTAGATCAACTTTCCGTGCTTCTTGATCAGGTCGATCAAGGTGTCAGGAGTGATCGCATAACGCGACGTGCGACTGCCGCGGACTTCCTTTACTGTGCCGCTGGAATTGTTAATTGAAAGCACAACAATGTCCCCGTCACCTTCCAGCGTAATGGTTTCATAGTCGTCCGCATGGCCGCTACCAGACTCGCTGTGTTGAAAGAACAGTTCCATCTTGCCGCTTGGTCCGCGGGTAGACCTCGGATGCATGATCATTTCTCGCCCTTTGATTCTAGGCGCAGTTCGGAAGTGAAACGATACTATCCAGAGTATAGGTCACAACCGAGAGCCCCGGCCTGCTCATGATTCTTCGAGGTATCTGCCAGCTATCGCATTGCGGCCAGAACGATGGCCAATCCAATGGCCAGTGGCGAGCCCTTTCGGCTGATGAAGATGGTGCACGTCACGAAGCGAGGTCACTTTAGCCGCACGTACCCCCAGGTGGACTTTGCCGTGCCACAAGAGTCAGCAATCTCTTGTGTCGATACCGTCCAAACAGTCGTCCGATAGATGGGTTTTTCCAGGATTAGCGCCGCCGGAAAACGCTGAAGAAAAACTAAGCTGTCACGATGCCACGACGTTTCCCGGCGGTTACAATTGAACCCCATTGGACTGCTCTGCTGGGCTCGCCAAACCTGCGCATCGCCATTTCGACCTTAGCGTATTGAGGTTCCTGCCATGCACTTCATTGACCGTCGCCGCTTCCTGCAGTCGAGCTCGCTTGCCCTGGCTGCTGGCTATTCTCGGGCACTGTTCGCCGCCGAGACACCCGAGTTTGCCGAACAACCCAGCTTCGAGCCACAGGGGCTATTCTTAACCTGGCAGCGTGATCCCACCACGACGATGACGATCCAGTGGATTGGCAAGGAAGAAGAGAGAGCTCGGCGGCCGATCTGGTTTGCGCGGGCCGGTGTCGACGACTGGTCGCAACAGACAGGCTCGGTCCGCGATTTTCCCATGACCGAGAAAAAGGTCTTTCGCACGGAATTGACCGGCCTGGCGCCCGATACCGAGTATCGCTTCCGCGTGGGCCTGGATTCGGCCGAGCAGCGCTTCCGCACGATGCCGGCCAAGGCCACCAATCCGATTCACTTTGTTTCCGGCGGCGACGCGGGCGTCGGCTCGCACACCGAGGCGACCAACCGTCTGGCAGCCGCCCAGGCTCCCCAGTTTGTTGTGCTCGGGGGTGACCTGGCCTACGAGAACGGCCGCAGCCCCGAGACGTTCTATCAATTCCTCTCGCTGTATTCGCGCGGTCTGCGAGAAGAGAAACGTTTGATTCCGATGTTGGCCTGCATCGGCAACCACGAGGTCAACGGCAGCTACGACAGGGGCCGCGACGCGGCGCCCTTTTTCTACTCGGTCTTCGACGGCCTGTTCTCCGACACCAGCTACGCTTGCCTCGACTTCGGCGACTATCTCTCGCTGGTGTTCCTCGATACGAACCACAACGCGCCCGTCGGCGGGGCACAGACCGATTGGCTCGCGCAGACCCTCAAGCAGCGCGAACAGATGCCCACGGTGTTCTGCTTCGACCACGTGCCGACCTATCCCTCCGTCCGGCCGGTGAACTTCGACGATCTCGAAGTGGGCACCGGCGCCGACAACCGCAAGCATTGGTCGCCGCTGTTCGAGCGGTACAACGTCGACGCGGTCTTCGAACACCACGACCACGCCTACAAACGCACCCATCCCATGCTCGACGGCCACATCGACAAGCGGGGCGTGCTCTACCTGGGCGACGGCTCCTGGGGCAAGCTGCGCCGCCCGGCCACTCCCGAGCAGCGGCCCTTCCTGGCCGTCAGCCACGAGGCCTACCATCTCTCCGTGCACCGCATCGAGGGAGACCAGCGCTCGCACGTCGCCCTGACCGACACCGGCCGCGTGGTCGACGTCTGTGTCACCACCAAGAAAAGCCGCCTAAAGGCCAGCTAGTGCGTCGCCGATTCTGGGGGTGCTATGGTCTCGCGCTGCTGTTCGGCGTGATCCGTCTTAGGTATCGGTGCCGAGCACTTGACGTTGACTAGCTGCCCGCGAAGCCTGTCCAGCGTGACTTGGAAGTTCACCCGTTTTGCGTTCCGATCGTAAACGATCTCTCGCGCGAGCTGCTGTTTGCCTTCACTTGTGAAACTGATCGTCTGCAAGCAGTATGCATCGTCAACCTTATGCAAGACCGATTGATCGCCAAGATTCTCAACAAATGCCGTCTTCCCACGGCAGCTTTGAAGATCATCGGGACGCCAGCCTTGCGACTGCGCCCAATCGAGGAATTCATCCTCACTACATGAAAACGCGATTTCAAAGTACGTGGCGCTTAGCGTTGCAAAGTACGTGACATCTTCGCCATGCATCGGAAGCAGCGTGACGACGCTCGAGAAGCCCTCTAGCCGAGCAAGGTCACCAAGTGTAGGGCAGCTTCCCGTCAGCATGCGATTTCGATACGACAAGCCGATCGCCAGGACTAAGATCGCAATCGCAATCCCGATCGCGACAACAGCACGAGTTGTATGCGACATACGCATCCCTTCACGGCGTCTTGTTCAGACGACCACTTGCGTGATTTCGACGCTTCACAACCAGCCAAAGATGTCGATGTTCCCGTCTCGCGATCCGGGATGCTGGGGCGTTCCGACTTCACTAACCAGCATCCGGATCATTCACCGCGTCGATGAACTCGGATTTCTCGAGCATCGACAGAGAGGCGTTGTGCGCGGATGCAATGTAAATCCGCTTCGGATTGCTTGAGTGAAGAGCATCGCATTCGCCGGTGACGCACGTGAAGCGATGGTAGTGATACGGTTCATCGCAGGTGGGCTGAGTCACCGAACGCCTTTCTAACCCGTCGTACCTCCACGAACTCACGACCAGCCGCGGCGGCCCCTCCTCCACCACGCTGGCAAAGCCACACTGATAGTACACCTCGCCAACAGTGTGCGTCGTCTTCGCCATACCCGCGACCCTATTCGCTGAAGCCTCAAGTCAGTGTGTCGGACCCCGAACTGCCGGCTGCTGGGCTTTGTCGACGGCCAACTGCTCGGCACCCCTCTCTTCGCCCACGCCACGTCTTCCGCCGAGCTGCGTGCTCAGCGGACCGGGCTCGCCACCCTCCAGCGTACCGCCATCCTGGGGTGGGCTACAGTTTGGCCACACAGGGCCGCTCTGCACGCCGATTGCGACGCTCAGCCAGCGCAAAAGAAAAGCCCCGCAACGCTCGGCGGGGCTCGTGGTTCTACAGAAGCGGAGGGCATGGGATTCGAACCCACAACCCCTTGCGGGGCACCTGATTTCGAGTCCTAACTCGGCATGTGTCGTTCGTGTCCGAGGACGTCCAAACTCGCCACGTGTTTGTGCTTGGGGCGAATACCAGATTCCGCGGTTGTCCGCGACGTGCCCCAGCGTCCGGCGTGTTGGCTACAGATTGGCTACAGTGAGGCACGAGGATCTCCGCAGCCGGAAGCCTCACGGCTCATCCTTGGCCATCGGCATGGCCGCTCCGCCTCCGTCCGGGCGCGCCGCCCAACTACCTGGCCGCTGCCGTTTACTGAGTGACTACCAACGCGGCTGCCTGAGGCCCACCGCATTGGGAAGGATCACTCGCACGGCCAGTGTGTAGCGTGTTTTTCAGATCACCACCGATGCACTCGCCGATGGCTTTCCGCGCAGACTTCGTGACGAACACCTCTTCGGCGAGTATGGCGCCGATAAGTGCGGAATCCGATTCCCCCTCCATCCGGTTTCCTTCCCGCCGAGTTGTGCTTTGCGTTTCCCGAAAGAATGCAGGGGTTTCGCGCCCACAGTCGGTGACCCCAGTTGGCCGGTCTGGGATCTGCCCTCTTTCCTCACGATAGATCGCGCCAAATCGCACACTCCAGTGAGCTTTTGCGGCTCGGCCTCGGCCTTCGCCCCCAGTTTTGTTGGTAGCTGGAGGTTTCCGCTTATTGTGCCTCAAGCGCGCGTACGATTGATATCAGTGGCCGCCTAATCCCGCCCGTCACCACTTCCCCTGGCACGATGCCTTGCATCCCGAAACTCCGCTGGTTGGTCGGTGGCTTTGTCATGACATGGTCGATGAGTGTCGGTCCGTATGTTGCTGCCCAGGAAGGCACTGCTGGCCGACTCTTCTCGCATACAGCTGATTTCCTGGCCTACCAACCGACCGACGAAGGTGTCTCGCAGGACCGCGACCTGTTTCCTGAACTCCCGGGCGGTGACCAGCAATCCGAGGCGCCGGGCCCTCAGGAATCGACGCAGCAGAAACAAACGGACCTGCGCAAGGCGGCCGCGGGTGCTTATGAGGATCCGTTCTACGACAACAACTTTGGCTGTTTGAGCGACCCGCTCTACGATGGCTGGCTCTTGGGAGAGCGGTTCAAGCAGTTGCGTTGTCCACTCTGCGACGAGTGCACGACATTGGATTTGGGCGGCCAGTATCGCCTTCGTTTTCAGGACGAGATCAACATGCGCGGGCTCGGGCTGACCGGCCTTGACGATCGATTCCTGTTGCACCGGCTGCGGCTTTTTGCCAACTGGAAGATCAGCGACGACCTACGGTTCTATGGCGAGTACCTGTCGGCCTCCAGCGACTATGAAGACTTTCTACCCCGACCGATCGAGGAGAATCCGCACGAGATCCAAAACCTGTTTGTCGATTTCCGGCTCCTGGCGGACGACTGGGGTGAATTGTGGGCTCGCCCTGGCCGCCAGGAGTTGCTTTACGGTTCACAGCGGCTCATTTCGCCTTTGGATTGGGCCAACACGCGCCGCACGTTCGACGGCGCCAAGATCTTCTACCATACCGAAGGTTGGGATCTGGATGGATTCTGGGTGCGGCCGATTTTCGGCGAGCCGCAGAGCCTCGACTCTCCGGAAGGCACGCAGGAGTTCTATGCTCTGTGGTGGACCTACCGGGGACTTCCGCAAGAAGTCTACGAGCTTTTCTGGATCGGCTACGCCGACTACGATTCGCCGTTTGCCGCCGCAGGCACGTTCAAGTTCCAGACGGCCGGTGGACGTTGGAAGGTGGAACGTGACCAATGGCTCCTTGAGTTTGAAGGCGCCTATCAATTTGGCCGATTCGGGGCCCTCAATCACTCCGCCGGGTTTTTCACAATCGGCGGCGGCCGCGACATGAAGAACCTGCCGTGGAAGCCGGTGCTGTGGGTGTACTACGATTGGGCGTCAGGCAGCAACACCATCGGCAACGGCTTCAATCAGTTGTTTCCGTTAGGCCACAAGTACCTGGGTTTCATGGACTTCTTCGCGCGCACCAACATCGAAGACTTCAACATCCTGCTGGAATCCAGCCCGACCGATGAGTGGAAGACGATCATGTGGTGGCACGTGTTTCATCTGCAAAACTCCAATGACGTCCCCTATCTGATCAATGGCCTGCCGTTCGTGACGACGCCCGGTGGGAGCACCTACCTGGGCAATGAGCTCGACTTGCTGGCGATCTGGAACCAGACACCGCGGATCAGTTGGCTATTTGGCTACTCACACTTCTTCACCGGGGACTGGTATCGCACCAATCCCACGCCGCCGCCCTACACCGGTGACGCGGACTTCGTATACGTCCAATGGCAGGCCAACTTCTAGCTAGCTTGGGCGGCGTTGGCCCTGCGTCCGGTTAATCCTTGACAGTATGCAAGACGAACTCGGCGACGGCAGAAACGTCGGAGCGCGGCAGCTGTGGCAGCGCGCGATCTAGCGGGTCGTTTGTGACAACGCATCGCACGCCAGTGATCCGATTGGCCAGTAGCGGCGTGCCAAGTTCGGAGCGCCACACCTCGAGCTTCGGCGCGGCAGTCTGCGAATCCCCTTCCACGAGCACGATGTCACACTCCGCAAACATCGGGGCGAAACTGTCGTATCGAGGATCATCGTCGCCTTCGCCATACCGACCGTTCGACCAAAACACGGCGTTCATTCCCGGCGACAGGATTCCGACCACGGACGCGCCAGACTCTCGATGGCGGTGCGAGTCCTTTCCCGGCGTGTCTAGCTCGTGGTGATGGTGCGTATGCTTGATGGCACCGACGCGCAATCCACGAGCGCGCAGCTCCACAAGAAGTTCACCGACGAGGGTCGTCTTTCCGTGGTTCTTTCCTCCGATGACGTGAATGCGATTCATTCTGCGGACTGACGTCTGGCTCACTTTTTGCTTCCATATTCGATTATTTGCTTTAGCACGACTGCTTGGTTTCGCTCTTCATCACGGGCGCCGTATACGAGTGTGACGGTGTCCTTCGCCGCTCGCTTCTGCAGGTCATGCACGAGCTCTGTCTTTTCGCGAATCTCCTTGCGATAGCGAGTTTGGAATTCCTTCCACTTGTCCGGTTCGTGGCCGAACCACTTGCGCAATTCGGTGCTCGGCGCCAATTCCTTTAGCCACAGGTCCACGGCCGCGCGCTGTTTCGTCAGCCCGCGCGGCCATAGGCGGTCCACCAGCACTCGTAGCCCATCCTTACGAGACGGAGTTTCGTAGACTCGTTTGAGCTGAATCACAATTCTAGATCCCATTGTCGTAGTCGCGTCGCGCGTGATCGTGCATATGGCGCACTCCCACGCTGTCGTTACCAATCTTCAACGGTCAAATAGCTTTCTCAGCGCGTGCAATGTCGTCGCCCGGCCAGCTCGCCCCCATGAGGTCATCAGCGGAATACTCTTTGGACAAACAGCTTGGCAGTTACCTGCTTTGCCACAGTTCTGAATGCCGCCCGGCGCGATCAAGGCATCCAATCGCTGTGGGGTCGTCATGCGGCCGATGGGATTCGAGTTCATCAATACAACCTGGCTATTCGCATGCGCGCCGACGAACTGCCGATCGAATTCCGAGCGTTCGCGTGCGGCAAACTCCTCGTTGGACTCGCCGCATAGTCGTATGACTTCGACCTTCCGGTACTGAGGACAGGCTTCCAGACAGCAACCGCAGCTCATGCACGTGCTCAGCGGATAGGCCTGCTGTTGTTCGCTGGGTGACTGTCGCGGTCCCGGCCCGCGATCAAAGTAACCATCGACCTCAATCCAGCAATGCAGTTTCTCCAGGGCTCGAAAGATTCTTCCTCGCGCGACGACGAGATCTCGTACCACAGGAAATTTCGACATGGGCCGCAATTCGATCGGTCCAGGAGATTCGGCCAGTAAACGATCTACGAGCGCCGAGCACGCCTGTCGGACTCGACCGTTGACGAGCATGGTGCAGGATCCGCACACCTCCTCAAGGCAATTGGCATCGTAGGCGACCGGCGTTACCTCATAGTCGCCCACCGCCACCGGGCGAGCAGCGATCCTTTGCAGGACGCCGGTCACGTTGAGGCCCGGGTCACGCTCAAGCCGAAACCGCTCCCAATACCTCTTCGCTTGGGGATGTTCCTGCCGCAGAATCCGCACTTCAAAGAATTCGGTCATTTGTCTTCTGACTCCGCAAATCGCATGCCCTGACGGTCAGCACGAGAAGGAGCAGGTTTCTTGTTCTGTTGGTCTCAGCCGCAGGCATCTGATTGTCAGGTCCGTCGCACCTGCTCTGACGTATGGGCGAGCTGGCTAGCCCGCCGCATCATCCCATCTTCCATTTCGTAGATCGTGTCAAAGACATCCAATGCACGATGGTCGTGCGTAACGACGATCACGCCGGCTCCACGCTCATGGGCCACTTGGGCGAACAGTCCCATAACCTGCCGGCCTCGCTGGCTGTCGAGTGCTGCCGTCGGCTCGTCAGCCAGAATGACACTCGGCTGGTTCGCCAACGCACGGGCGACGGCAACACGCTGCTGCTGACCGCCCGAGAGCATGGACGGCAGATTGCCAGCCCGATCACCAACGCCCAGTCCATCTAAGAGCTGCAACGCCCTTTTGCGTGCCGTCCCAGGCAGCTGGCCGTTCAGTTCCAAGGCGATCTGGACGTTTTCTACTGCTGAAAGGAACGGGATCAAATTGGACTTCTGAAAGACGTAACCGATATGGCGGCGGCGGAAGCTCCGCAGGTTGGTTTGTGCTTGAGGGCCGTCGAGGACTAACGTGCCGCTGATTATGACCTGCCCAGACGTCGGTGGATTGATCAGTCCCACGGCGGTCAAGAACGTCGATTTTCCGGAACCACTGGGGCCAAGCAGCGCCACGACTTCGCCACGTCGTACTTTGATCGAAGCGTCCCGCATGGCCACCACTTCCGTGTTGCCGCTGCCATACACCTTGGTGATTCCTTTCGTCTCGATGGCGAAGTCGTCTTCCACTATTGCAGCCTTTACGAGAGAGCTTCATTGGGAGAGACTCGCATGGCTTTCCAGATGCCTAGAAAACTAGAAACCACGGAAATCACCAAGACGATGATTGCCAATTGCCAAAGATCCTCGTCGGTAAGAATCACTCGCCGGGGGAACATCGGGAAAACTCTCTGCCCGATCAAATAGGCAATCCCAAATCCGACGACTCCCAAGACGAATGCCTGCTGCAAAATCAAGCCCAGGATCACCGTGTTTGATGCCCCAATCAACTTGAGCAAGGCAATCGAGTGGATTTTGTCCAAAGTCAATGTATAGAGGATGAGAGCCATGATGATTGCGGCAATCACAGTCAACAGAATACGAAACAAGCCTATCTGCTGCCGAATCTTTTCGACGGAACCTCTGAGTAGCAGCTCCCGTTGGCCGTCTTGCGTATAAACCGAAACATCGTCCCAGCCGGATAGAATCTCGATCACATGTTCGAGGTCGGCACCGGGATCCACTTCGGCGACGACGGCACTGAGCTGCGGGCGAGCGATGGGCGGCAACTCGGCGGCGGGCGCAGTGGCCCGCTCCAGAAGTGTCGGTTGTTTGGCTCCGATTTCACTGCGCTCTCCCCGGGCTTGACGGGCAGCTCGCTCCAGGCGGACTGCCTCACCGGGGGTGTCCAGTTGAATGGCCAGGGCATCGGCAACGGTGAAAAAAGCGAGACCGTCGCCGTTGGAGCTAATCATGCTTCGGGTGACGCCGACGACCGTGTACGTTTCCTTGCCAAGCTCGACTCGCTCGCCCAGCTGAAAGCCCAGTGACCCGTCAGCAATCATCTCATAGTGGTTTTGAGCCAACGGGCGACCGGCGATAAGCGGTACCCATTCACCCTTATCAGTTGGCCAACTGAGCCCTAGTACGGCGATGCGCAGCGGCTTTCCCTCACGCTCTCGCTGAATCGTGTGATAGACGAACTCTCTGGCGGACTGGATGCCGGGGACGGCCAGTGCCCGATGCACTAATGTCGGGGGCACGCGAGAGACCTCGGCAAATGGTCCTCTCGTGCTGCGCTGCACGATCCACACGTCGGCCCCGATCCGGTCGATCAAGAGCGTGGCGTCCTCGACAATACCTCGATAGATGCCGCCCATGCCCATGACGACCATCAACAGCATTCCCACGCCGAGGGTCGTCAGAGCAAAACGCCCGAAGTTGTGTCGGATGTCTTTCGTGGCGAGATTCATAGCGTCTCAATCCAGCGACCATCGCTGATGTTTGTTCGAGGATCGACGGGCTTGACCACGGTTTCTCCAGGCTTCAGGCCCTCAATGACTTCCAGCGCGTTTCGGCTGCGCAATCCGAGAGTGACGGGACGCCAGCGTGCCCGACCGTCGGCCTCCATGAAGACTCCAGGAACCCCTTCCTCGCGAACAACAAACTCAGGTGGAACCAACGTCACATCGGTCTTCTTGGACGTTTCGATGTATACCTCGGCCCGTTGCCCGACTGCCCAATTCTCAGGCAATTCCAGAACCCGCACATCAACGATGAATTCACGGGTTTCCCGGTCCGCCTCTCTACCCAATCGGGTCACGGTCCCCGAAAACGACCGTTCCGGGTCTGATCGGAACACGACTTTGGCAGGTCTGCCGACTTCCAGCTTCCCCATTTCGGTTTCGTCTACCCAGGCACTGATCCAAAGTTCATCGGTGGAGATGAGGGTAAGAATCGCGCTGCCGGGAACCACAATGTCGCCCGGGTCACAGTGCCGTTGCACAATGAGGCCGTCGAAGGGAGCGTTGATCCTGGTATCTTGCAGTCGGGCTCGTTGGTATTCCCAGGTCTTCTCAGCGGCGATCAGTTCTTTCTGCGCTTCTGCGATGGCGGCTTCCGCACTAGAGAGTCCGGCGTTAGCGACTGCCAGCGCTTCGGTCGCCTTGTCGCTCTCTTCTTGAGAGATCGCATTCTTGCCTACGAGCGCCTCCGCTCGGGCATAACTCCGCTTTGCTTGTACGGCGACCGCTGTCGCTCGCTGTTTCTCTGTTCTGACCCGGATCACTGCAGCTTGCGCTGCTTCCAAGTTTGCCTGTGCGATAGCGACCTGCTGCCTAAGTTCTTCGTCGTCCAGTCGAACCAGCAGTTCTCCCTGGGAGACTCGATTTCCCTGGTCGGTCAGAATCTCCTCGATTCGGCTCGACATTTTAGGACTGACCGTCACCTCGACACGGGCTTCCAGGGTGCCGGTTCCCATGACCTCGGCGACGATAGGGCCTCGTACGATTTCGTGGTGTTGAACGGTAATTGGAGACAGAATGAACCAATAGACGATCCCGCCGGCCACGCCTACGACAGCGACGATCCGAATAAGCCGCCATCCCCAACGTCGGACGATTCCCCATCGTTCGTCCATCATTCACCTATCCCGATCAGTGTTTTGGCAGCAGAATGTTCAACAACCGCTCCCAATGTCTCCCCGCTTAGGGACGGTCCTGTCGCAGAATGCGCACTTCAAAGGTCTCGCCCATTTACTTTCCTGACCCTGCGATTCTGATGCCTAGACGGCCAGCGCTGACGAGTCACTTCCTATTGACGCCGCAGGCCCCAGTCGAGACTTCGAACCTATCGGAAGGAACTCGAATCGTTTCGCGTGCCCCCCTGTGCAACCTCGTGGCGGGTGGTTCCCCGCGTGGTGTCTTGTGCAATGTAAAGCAGTAGTTCTCCCGAAGACTATGTGCGTAATGTGCGATGATGCTGACGATCGGCGAACATCCCCAGCTGTTCGGCGTAGTCGGCCCGTTCGTCTCCAGGTGCATCGGGGCCGGATCGAAAGCTGGCAAGGCCACGAACCTCCGACACGCTGTGAAAGTGTTTCGTAGCGATCCAGCTAGCCAATCCGTCCAGGAGCGTTGGCACGATGACCGGTCCATGCTGGATCAATGCAGAAGCCAGCATTGCTACATCTGCGCCGGCAAGAATCGCGTACACCAGATCTTCAGCGGTGTGCACACCGCCTGTCACCGCTAGCGAGCCCGATATTTGACCTCTGAGGATTCCCACCCACCGCAACGGCAGGCGCAGTTCGCTCGAACTGCTGAGTTCCAAATGGGGCTTGGCCTGAAGGGTTGCCGGATCGATCTCCGGATGAACGTAACGATTGAAAAGGACAAGGCCGTCCGCGCCGGCATCGATGAGGCGCCTGGCAAAGTTCGGGAGCGAACTAAAATACGGCCCGAGCTTGATGGCTAGCGGAATCTGTAGTTCCTTGCGAACGGCCGATACGACGTCCAAATATCGTAGTTCGACATCCTCGCCGCTCATCATCGGGTCTGTCGCGACGAAATAGATATTCAGTTCCAGGGCATCGGCACCAGCGTCCTGAATGACGCGAACGAAAGGAATCCAACCCTTTGAAAAACTTCCATTGACACTTGCAATGATAGGAATCGATAAGCACTGCTTGGCCAATTCGAGTTGGCGCAAGAAGGTGTCTGGGCTAGCGGCAAAGCTGCCGGTGTCGTGAAGTACCCGGCTCGATGACAAGCAATCGTCAGCGCCGGCTGCGGTGCGTCGACCGATCTGGCTATCCTCGATATGTTCGGCAAAGAGCGACGGGAGCACGGCCGCTGAGACGCCCGCGGCGGCAAACTGCTCAACACGGTGAATCTCGGCCGTCAATGGTGATGCCGACATCACCACGGGGTTGCGGAGCGCCAAGCCTAGATAGGAGGTCGAGAGGTCAACATCCACAGCATGGGTACCTCCGGGGACTGCCCGCGTTCGCGGTGCTATTGCAGGCTTGCCTCGAGCCGTAAGAAAAACACATGGTTGATCTTCCTCAACAATTCTACGCGTGCTGACAAGCTATGGCGCCGTCGGCTTGTGATGAAGCAGGATTGTCACCAGCACCGAGCTATCTTTGACGGCGTCCAGTGCGTGAGGGGTTCCTCCATCTAGGAACAGCATATCACCCGCGGCCAAATCGCGATCTGTACCGCCGGCATCGAAGACGACTTGGCCTTCCAGGCATTGCACGGTGATTTCACCCGGAACCTGATGTCGAGCAATTCTCGTTCCGGCCGGAATCACCAGCCGCAAGACTTCCAGCGCATCGGTCTTGATCAGCGTCGTCGTGACGCGTTCCTTCAGGCGTGTCTCCAACGGACGCACGTCAATCACTTCACCCGGTTTCGCGTGTGGAATCGCCATCAATCTGTCCTCCTAAACGAATGGCCTGTTTTTAGGCCCGCTACAAAGATTACCAAAGCGACGGCGCCAAGAAAGAATATGGTATCCCCTGGAACGCGCATCCAGCGCAGGTTTTGCATCAGAGGCGTCTGCAGGAATTCCGGACTGCGCGCGTACCAGTATCCGTGGTCCACCGAAGCCCAAGTCTGCATCAGGCCCACCGGTAGCAGGCTCAGCACACACATCACCATCAAGCCCCCGTTCAGTGACCAAAACGAGAACCGCAGCAACCCGTCTCTCCATTCGACTCCTGGAATCAAGACCCGCAGGCAGAGGAGCATCAAGCCGATGCCCAGCATGCCGTAGACGCCGAACAAGGCGGCGTGCCCGTGCAGCGGCGTCGTGTTCAGGCCCTGCATGTAATACAAGGCGATGGGCGGATTGATCATAAAGCCGAACAACCCCGCGCCCACCATGTTCCAAAACGCCACGGCGATGAAGAAGTAGATGGGCCACTTGTAGCGCTTGACCCAGGGAGACGTTTCGGATCGTCGCAGGTCCTCGGTGGCGTCGAAGGCAACTAGAACCAGCGGCACGACCTCCAATGCACTAAACACCGACCCCCAGGCCAAGGCAACGCTTGGCGTTCCAGAAAAGTACAGGTGATGGCAGGTTCCAATGATTCCACCCGAGAGAAAAATCGTGGCCGACAGCAACGCCGCGGCGGCCGCGACGCCCGGCCGGATCAGAGTCAGTCGCATAAAGACGAAGGCAATGACCGTAGTGGCGAAGACTTCGAAGAAACCCTCCACCCACAGATGCACGACCCACCAGCGCCAGTATTCGACTTCCGATAGGTGCGTATGCTGGCCCCACGTCAGTCCGGCGCCGTAAAAGAGCGCAATCGCGGTTGTGGCAACGGCCAGCAAGGCCACGAGTTGCCTTTGCTCACCTTGCTGCTGTAGCGCTGGCTTGAGCACTCGGATCATCAAGAACAGCCACAACAACAGGCCGACAAACAGCGCCAACTGCCAAGCGCGGCCCAGGTCAACATACTCGTAGCCCTGATGGCCAAAATAAAACGACACAACATCGGAAAACTTGTTGTGAATGCTCAGCCACTCGCCGCTCAAGGAGCCGACTACAACGACAAGCAGCGCCAAGAACAGGACGTTAACTCCCAGGCGCTGCCACTTCGGCTCCTGCTCACTAACCAGGGGGCCGATGAACAGTCCTGCCGCCAACCAGGCCGTGGCGATCCAGAACAGACCGAGCTGAACGTGCCAGGTCCTCGTGACAGAGTAGGGCAGCCACTCGGAAAGCGGAAAGCCATAGAATGCGTCTCCTTCGACGCCGTAGTGCGCCGTCACGACGCCCAGCAACATTTGCAGCAGGATCAGGGCTGACACGACCCAGAAGTACTTGATCGTGGCCCGTTGCGACGGTGTGGCCGCCCAGTTGCCTAGGGGATCGGTTTCGGGCGGGGCGGATTGGGGTTCTTCGGCGCGCCGCGAGGCATACCACCAGGCCATGGCCGAGATTCCAGCCAGCAACATGATGATGCTGACGCCGGTCCACACCACCGCTTCACCCGTCGGTCGATTGGCCACCAACGGCTCGTACGGCCAGTTGTTCGTGTAGCTGATCTGTTCGCCCGGCCGATTGGTCACGGCCGCCCATGACGACCAGAAGAAAAATGCCGACAATTGGCGCAAGCGGGACTCGTCGGTCACTGCGCCGGCGGGGATCGCGTAGTCGGTCTCGCCCTGGGAGAATACCTCTGAGTAGTGGGCGACGTTCGCCTGAAATGCTTCAGCTCGGAGCGGACCAATCGTGATCGTCCGCGTTTCTGGATCATACGTATTGGCTCGCAACTCCTGGGCGAGCCGGCCGCTCAGTTGGGCTTGCCGCTCTTCGTCCAGTTGATCGTAGTCAGCGTCAAAGTCGTCTTTTGCCCAACGGTCGAGAATGAAAACCGCCTCGCGATGCAACCAATCTGCTGTCCAGTCTGGAGCGACATAACTGCCGTGGCCCCAGATAGAGCCAACTTCCATTCCGCCCAGTGATTGCCAAACGTTTTGGCCGGCCTGAATCTCCCCGTCGGCAATCACGACGGTGCCATCGGTGGTTACCACCCGATCGGCAACTGGCGGTGCTTCGTCGTAGATGCGCGTTCCAATCCAGCTCAGCACGACGAACGAAGGAACCACAACCAACCCAAAGAAGATCCACAGTCGCTTCATGCTGGTCCTCGTTGATCGGACGACTCGGTTTTCGATTTCGCCGTTACAAATGGTTGTTCCACGGCATGTTAGTTCTTGAATGGAATCGCAATGACGAGCCCCGCCACACGGCCCTCGGTGCTGGTCCGGCGTGGAGCATGGCATTTCAGGCACTGCGACGACAAGCGAATCGAGCCGGCATACCGGTACACGTTGGTCTCGCTGGTTTCGAACTCCTGCTTGCCCGCCGCCAGCGCCTCGACCGCCTCACGTTCAAAGTCGGTTTGGGGCGAGTGATCGATGTTCATGGCGTCTGCGTTCACCGCTAACCAGCGCAATTGGACGTCGAATCTATCAGCCAGCTCTTTGAATACGTCTTCCAGAGATCGAGACGGAATCGCCAACCCTTCATCATCGCGAAAGAAATCCCGGTGCATCACCTGCAATGCACCGTGCAGGGTTTCATGAAGGATCCGCGCGCGTCCTCGTGCTTCAGCAAGGGTTGCCGGCGCGTCATTTCGGTTCTCCGTAACGTCCTCACCGCGCTCGGCGGCATGGGCTCGTAGATCTTGGAAATGCCCGAACGTGCCGCACATGGCCAGCGCGCCGGCCACGACAACAACCATCGACGGTAAGCTTCCATTCGCGTTTCGCCTCATGTCTGACCCCCAACAGCCCACTAGATTCGCGGTGATGCTTTCTTCGTGCCTTTCGGACTATGCTAGGCGAGTCAGTCCGGTTCTGCCTGTGTAGCCGAATCTTTTGCCTCCCTCCAATAGTCAGGCAATTCCGGCTTTGTAGCTCTCAGAATGTCGACGATCGCTTGTCGATCCTCATTGGAGAGGTGCGCGAACTGCACTTCATCTGACTGTTGAACGAGCACATCCCACAAGCGTTGCCAGACATAGTCCAGCATTTCGCGCGGCAGGGCGTCGAATGCCTGAGAATAGATCACGTAGCTGCACGGATACTTGAACAGTCGCTTTTCCAGGTCGAAATCGCGCAGTGAGCGGCCTTGACTATCATGCGGACCGAGCCCGGTAAACTTTTCGGCGTACCCCGAAGTGCCGCGGATCGCACCGGTCAGCTTCGCTTCATCCACAAACAGCAGGGCCTCAACGAGATCGTCACCGGCGCTTTGGATGCGGCGGCTCGTGCTATCGAAGCGATGCCCCGGCGGTTCGCCCAGCGCTCGGTTCATCTCCCGTTCGTAGAGGAGTGCTTGCCGGGCCGTGTAGTTGGCTTTTGTGATGCAGTTGTGCACGAGCGTCTGGTGTTCCAAAACCATTAGCGCGACGATATCGCTGTGAGGCGCCAAATACGTATCGAGCGACAGCCGGTCGCTCAGCTCTACGACGTTTTGTCCCTTTGTATTGTCGACGTCGCCCTCGACCTTCCGCCCGCGCACAATCATATTGCCCAAATGACGCTGGTTGCCGTGAGTTCCGGTGACATACCAGCCGCCCCAGCGTTGTTCCAGCGGCGTGGTGTGGTCCACCGAATAGCTGCCCGCGGAGAAAATGGGTTGTCCGCTCGAATCGACAAACATCGAGCGTGCGAGATGGCCGGGCACTCCCTCGGTCCGCGAGGAGCTATGGCACAGCAGGCAGTTGTCGGTTTGCCGTGACAGCTGCACTTGACCCGTGTCCTTCTGATCGAGTGTGTAAAACACGGCCCCCAACTGCGGGTCGACCGCGGAGATCTCCAGCACATCGCCCGAGCGGCAATAGCCGACGTAAACGTCGTCGCTGAAGTAGATGGCCCGCGGAGTGCGGGGCGAAATGCGGTGCCTCTGCAGGCTGGTCTTGGAAAAAACCAGCATCTGCGACTCGATCGGCACATCGAGGGCTTCGAGCAATGCGGCCAAGTAGCCGACCCGCTGGTCGTACTCCAGTCGCGACTCACCAGCTGCAAGCTGCACGGCCAGTTTAGAGACGCGATTCTCAGGCGTACTTTGGCTGTATTGTATGGGTGGTTGTTCAATCTCGTCCGCGGCCCGGCAATGTGATTGCCCAACCAGGAGCACCGCCACCGTCACGATCGTTCCAGCGCCCACATATCGCATTGCCGCCTCGCACCTGGGTCAGTTCACGTTAAGCCGTAGCCACTGGCCGGCCTGTCTACGCCAACTTTATCCATTGATTTCTACATGTCAAGGTGTAGAATAGAGCACCGAAGGAGAAAACCCATGTTGCCGAAGACTGCCGAATACGCGCTCCGCGCCGCAGTTTGCTTAGGTCGCAGTTCCCCTCAGACGGAATCCGCGGATCAATTGGCTGAGGAAACGAAAGTTCCCAGGCGCTATCTGCACAAGGTCTTGCAGGATCTCGTCCGAGCAAAACTGGTTCGGTCCCAATCGGGACCGGGCGGTGGGTATGCGCTGGCCAAGGCGCCCGAGAAAATCACGATTCTTGACGTGGTCAATGCAGTCGCGCCACTGGAACGCATTCGCCGCTGCCCTTTGGGATTGCGGAGCCATACGCGACTTTGCCCACTTCACGCCGAGCTCGACCAGGTTTTTGCCTCGGCCGAAAAGGCGCTTTCGCGCGTAACGATTGCGCAACTGCTTCGTTCTACGAGTCCAATCGTACCGCTTTGCGAAGTGGGCTGACGGCGCGGCGTTGACATTCGTGGCCAGGCACGGAGGAAAACTGATGGAATCCTCAACTTCTGTTGCCGGTGAGGTGTTGCCACACGGCGAAGCCCCGGCCGACAAGATGCCCGGCCATTGGCTGTTGGCCAAGATGGGAAAACGTGTGTTGAGGCCCGGTGGGCGTGAGCTCACACGCCAACTACTCGCCGCGTTGGCCATCGGCGAAGAGGATGATGTCGTTGAGTTCGCACCTGGACTAGGAGTCACTGCCCGCATGGCGCTATCGGGCAGACCACGCTCCTATGTCGCCGTGGAGCGGGATCGAGAAGCTGCGGCGACGGTCGAGGGATATCTCATGGGGCCATCTCAGCGATGTGTCGTTGCAAGCGCCGAAGACACTGGGCTGCCAAGTGCGTCGGCCAACGTAGTCTACGGCGAAGCGCTGCTCTCCATGCAGCCGGCCACAACAAAAACCCGGATCGTCGCGGAAGCTGCGCGACTACTCAGGCCGGGAGGATACTACGGTATCCACGAGTTGTGCTTGGTACCAGACGACTTGGATCAAGCCATCCGCGACAACATTCAAAGCGGCCTGTCGAGTGAGATTCACGTAGGGGTCCGCCCTCTAACGTCGAGCGAGTGGCGTGGTGTGTTGGAAACGGCCGGGCTGGCGACTGTCGCCGAACACACAGTGCCGATGCGGCTGCTAAACCCCGCGCGACTGGTGCGTGATGAAGGGCTTTTGCGCTCTCTTTTGTTTGCCTGGAACGTTGCTCGGCATCCTGTTGCCCGACGCCGCGTATGGAACATGCGAAAGGTATTTCACCGATACCGACACAACTTGGCAGCGATTGCACTCGTGGCCAGAAAACCGCTCATTTGACGCGTGTGAAGATGTCTCGCCCCTACTCATCGAGATCGATCCGCCCGGAAATGACCGTGCGGCAAGTCGCCGTCGATTTCCCTGCGTCGCGCGAAGTGTTCCTTCACCACGGTGAGCCAGAACGGCACCCCGGACAATTCGGCCATCTGGAGCCGCTAGCCCACTTTGCAAGGCGGATGGGCTTGGCACTCGATGAACTGCTGTTGGACCTGGCAGCCGCGACGGGAGCACCCATTGAGGCTCCAAGCAGGCCCGCCGAGACGATTCATCACGGTTACATCTTGTCGGCGCTCGCGATCACGCTCACTTTAGGGGCGGGCTGGGGTGGATGGTTGTTGTGGCGCATCGGAATCACAGCAGACTTTGACGCTGTCCAAGCTGCCGACGTGATCGCGCACGGCGAAGCTCAATTGTGGGGCTTCATCACACTGTTCATCATGGGCATCGCTCTTCGCACGGTTTTGCAGGCCGTTGCACGCCACAGATTGGGACTTCGGGCATGTCGGGGACTGCTACTGCTGGCACTGTTTGGCATCGTCGGCGGTTTCATTTGGTTTCTGCTTCCCGCAGCATCTGTGTTGGGTCTGGCCGCGGCCACAAGCCTCGTCTTGATGTCTGCGGGGTTTCTTGCAATGCAATTGGTCCTGCTACGCCGAAAGTGGACCGCGACCTGGGCACGCGCGGTCATGGCCTCAGGCATGTGGCTAGTTGCATGGGCCATCGTGACAGCCGTTCTCCGCTGGAGTTCCGGCTCGGTCGGCGCAGCCATTTACAGCGATTCTCAACGGTTGCTCCTGATCGAGCTCGCCGTCTTCGGATTCGCTTTGAACTCGATCTACGGATTCGGTCAGATGCTGCTGCCCGGACTGCTCCGAATCGGTTCGACACACAGTTGGGCAATCGAGACTTCCCATTGGGTACACAATGCAGGGACGTTCTTGCTTTGCCTTGCAACCGTATTGGGTTGGTCCGGAATCATATCGGCTACTGGCTGCGCGCTCTTGACGATAGGAGCCGTGCTGTTTGCCGTGGGCATTCGGGGCTTTATCGGCCGCCAACGCAAATCGAAGCGCGACGAACAAGGCCACGCGGCCCTCGATCTTTTTCCGCCAATGGCATTCGCCTGGTTGATCGTCAGTCTAGTTCTTATGACGTGCGGGTTCGCGTACGAGCAGCTGGCTCGTGTGGCCTTGCCTCATGCGTATATGGGAGCAGTCCGCCATGCCCTAACAGTCGGATTCATGACGACATTGATTCTCGGTGTTGGTCAGCGACTCCTACCCGTGCTTGATCGAACCGTCCTCGCCAAGCCACGTCTTGTCGTTCCGATTCTCGTCTTGATTGGCGTCGGGAACCTGCTTCGCGTGGGAACTGAGTTCGCCACCATAGGCACACCAACAGCGTATAGCGTGATGCCGGTGTCCGCTTTGTTCGAATGGGCCGCACTATTGCTGTTTGCAATTAATGCCATCGCAACAATGCTACACACCGATGCACTGTTCTCCACCGGGCAGGCGACGCTGAGGTCTTCGCTCGCAGTACTCTTGGGCGAGTATCCGGAAATCGAAGATCGGCTGATCGCCACAGGGAGTCAGTATCTCGCACGGACAAGGAGCGTTCCCAGCGAACTCACGATCGGTTCTTTCGCAGAGAGTGAAGGCTGGGAACCCTTGGATTTGATCGAGCAGATTAACGGTTGGCTTTCAGGAGGTATCCATGACACGGCTCAATCTGGACTCTACAGTCGGACAGTGGGTCGCCACGCATCCCCAAACATCGCGACTTTTCGAAGCGTCGCGGATTGACTATTGCTGTGGCGGCGGTAAGTCCCTCGGACAAGCATGTCGCGACAGTGAACTTGACCCACAACAAATCTTGGCACAGCTTCACGACGCGGTTCAGGCTGCTGGCAGCGAGCCGGCCGAGAACTGGACACAGACCAGCCTCACCGCGTTGTGCGATCACATCGAACAGACACATCATGCTTACCTACGGACTGAGCTGCCCCGGCTGACGACGCTGATCGCCAAGATTGTCGATGCTCACAGCGAAGGGCATCCTGAGCTTTTACAAGTTCAGCACGAGTTCGCTGCTTTGCGGGGTGAACTGGAACCGCACATGTTCAAAGAAGAGCAGGTTCTGTTTCCAGCAATACGACGGCTGGAGCAGTCGGAATCGCCACCAGTGTTTCCATTCGGGACCGTGGCGAACCCCATCCGCATGATGGAGCACGAGCATGACAACGCGGGCAACGGGTTGGCTCAGATTCGCGAGCTGACCTGCGACTATTGTGCCCCAACAGACGCCTGCAACACCTATCGCGCAGCGCTCGACGGTCTCCGCGAACTCGAACTCGATTTGCATCAGCACATCCACAAGGAAAACAGCATACTGTTTCCAAGAGCGATTGAGCATGAGAGATTGCTTTCTGGACCGCAAGGCCGCCGATAGCCCGAAAATCGTGTTGGCATCTGCCGGTAGTCAACGACGTGCCAATTGGTAAACTGGATGGCCGGTTGACCTGGTCACTTTGGCCGGGCAGTTGCGTGCGATGGCAGCGGAGAGACTCTTGGATCAACGAGGCAACAGCCCACGTCCCCGCTACACCCTAGTCGCGATCCTCAGCGGATGTGCGGCTACAGCCATCGTGGCCGGACTGATCGTAGTCGGATCGCGTCGCCTTTCGCATTTCGATGCGGCCCTTGTCGGCTACACATTCGCGACACTCTTTGCCACATTCGGTATTGTCTACCGCTATACGATGTGGCTTCACCGTCCGCCAACAGCGATGTATTGGAAGCGTGGTTGGCAGGTGTTTCTGCGGCCACAGGCGCTGCCCCGCAACGTTGTCTTGTGGTTCAAACGCTTGGTATCTGTCTTCCTCGCCAACAGCTTTATTTGGAAGCGGAGCGTTCTGAGAGGCGCGGCACACTGGTTGATCATGTGGGGATGCCTGATCGCTTCGGGGATCACGTTCCCGCTAGTCTTTGGCTGGATTCACTTCGAGTTTGCCAACGACGGGTTCGACGACTACACCGCTAGTGTTTTTGGTTTCCCTCTGTTTTCCTTCGGAATCGACTCGTTCCTGGGGTACTTGATATTCCATGGGTTGGTTTGGGCCTCGTTTCTCGTGATCGCCGGCGTGATGCTGGCCATGCGACGACGGATGCGCAGTCGGGATGCGTTGGTATTGCAGCGATTCGGCGAAGACTTTCTGCCGCTGATTCTCCTGTTCGCCGTGAGTGTGACGGGTTTGATGCTGGTAGTCAGCTATGAATGGCTCAACGGCTACGCGTACGAGTTCCTTTCGATCACACACGCCGTCACGGTGATCGGCACGCTCCTATGGCTCCCATTCGGAAAGTTCTTTCATCTATTCCAGCGGCCCGCTCAGTTGGGCGTTTTGTTTTACAAAGACGCTGGTGCCCGTGGTGAGCAAGCCCGGTGCGCTCGCTGCGAGGAGCCGTTTGCCTCGAGCATGCATATCGAGGACTTGATTGAGGTTGAACGGCAACTCGGATACCGATACGAGATGAATGGGAGCTTCACCGACCACTATCAGAGGATTTGCCCGCGCTGTCGGCGAGTATCGCTGGCCATTGCCCAAGGCCGGCTCTGGACTGCACCCGCCGCGCACAGAAACCCGACGGATGTCACGCATGGCTAAGCCGCCAACCCGTAGCCTCGACATTAACCAACAGTTCGGTCCGCATCTCGCGTATGCCGAAGGAATCCGCTTGGATCGGGGTGTTGAAGCAGATCGCCAGGTGAAGACGCATTGCTGTTTCTGCGGACAGCAGTGCGGCATTCAGTTGAGGGTGAAAGACAACGAAGTCATTGGGTTTGAGCCTTGGGAGGAGTTTCCGTTCAATCGCGGAATGCTTTGCCCCAAGGGCGTGAAACGGTACTTGCAGGGCGCTCATCCAGACCGCTTGACAACCGCTCTTCAACGCGACTCCACTGCATCTGGCGGGTTTCGCTCGATGCCCTATGACGCCGCGATTCGCCATGCAGCCGAGGCGATCGGGCGCATTCAATCAGATCACGGGCATGAAGCCTTTGCTGTACTTAGTGGCGCCAGCTTGACGACGGAAAAGACCTACCTGATGGGCAAGTTTGCGCGCGTATGCTTGAGAACGCCCTTTATCGACTACAACGGCCGCCTGTGTATGGTCAGCGCCGGCGCTGCCAACAAGAAGTCATTTGGAATCGACCGCGCGGCGAATCCATGGTCGGACATCCTGGGTGCCGAAGTAGTCTGGATTAGCGGAGCCAACGTTGCAGAGTGCGCGCCGATTACGACCAATTATGTCTGGCAGGCTCGGGAGCAGGGCGCCAAGATCATCGTCGTCGACCCGCGGATCACGCCATTGGCCCGCACGTGTGATCTGTTTCTTCCGGTAAAGCCGGGGCGGGACGTGGCGTTGTTCAATGGAATCCTGCATTTGATGATTGAGCACGATTGGCTCGATCATTCGTTCATTGAACAGCATACCGTTGGGTTTGAGCCGCTTGCAGAGTCCGTGCAATCGTGGACGCCCGCCCGCACGGCCGAAGCGACTGGCATCGCCGAACGGCTCATCAGGCAGGCGGCAGAATGGTGGGGGACCGCGTCGACAAGTTTTCTGATGCATGCCCGAGGCATTGAGCACCACAGCCACGGGGTGCAGAACGTTCTCGGGGCGATCAACATTGTGCTGGCCTCGGGGCGCATCGGCCGCGAAAGCTGCGGGTACGCCACTATCACGGGCCAGGCCAACGGACAGGGAGGCCGTGAGCACGGTCAGAAGTGCGACCAACTCCCCGGCGCACGTGACCTGGCGAATCCGGAACATCGGGCCCATGTCGCGAAGGTGTGGGGCGTGTCGCCCGAAGATTTGCCGCAACCGGGTATCGATGCCTATGAGATCTTCCGCAAGATCGACCGAGGTGAGATTCGGGGATTGCTTTCGATCTGCTTCAATCCACTGGTTTCGTTGCCGGACAACAACTTTGTTGCCCGCATGCTCGACAAGTTGGACTTCTACGTGGCAATCGACTTCTTCCTGAACGACACGGCTCACCACGCCGATATCGTGCTCCCTGGCTCACTGCATGAAGAGGATGAGGGCACCGTGACCCAGATCGAGGGACGCGTTATCAAGATCAATCAAGCGGTCGATCCGCCGGGCGACGCCAGGCAAGACTGGCGTATCATTCAAGATCTTGCGGCCGCGCTCGGCCGCCCGCACGGATTCACTTTCCAGAATCCGCGCGCGATCTTTGACGAACTGCGACAGGCGAGCAAGGGTGGCATCGCCGATTATTCGGGCATCACGTGGGAGAAGATTGAGAAGCAGCATGGCGTCTGCTGGCCATGTCCGTCGGAGAACCATCCGGGCACGCCGCGGTTGTTTGAGCCCGGCTCCCACAACCCGATTGCCAACGGTTCGGGACCATTCTACTTTCCGGATGGCAAAGCAAGATTTAACGTCGCGGAGTACACGCCGCCGACGGAAGAAGTGGACGGCGACTATCCCGTGATCCTGACGACTGGACGCGTTGTTAGTCATTTTCTTTCCGGAACTCAGACTCGCCGCATTGGGCCGCTGGTTGACCAGTACCCCGAACCGCGTATAGAAATTCACCCACAACTAGCCGCTCGAATCTCCATTGCTGACGGCGATTGGACCACCGTGACGTCCCGGCGCGGCGAAGTTACATTGCGAGCCCAAGTGGTGAAAACGATTCGGCCGGACACCGTTTTCATTCCCTACCATTGGGCTGGCGCCAAGAGTGCGAATCGCCTCACGATCGCTGCACAGGATCCGATTTCGAAGATCCCAGAGTACAAGGTCTGCGCGGTACGGCTGTCAAAGGCGAGTGCCGCGCCGCAAGACGCCGAACGCTTTGAAATAGAATAAATAGAGGTCACCGGATGCCTGTCCCACACGACTATTTGTTTTTCATCGACCCGAATCGCTGCATCGGTTGCGAGTCGTGCGTGCAAGCGTGTTCCGAGTGCGACACGCACAAGGGGCACTCGATGATCCACCTGGAGTTCATGAACCGGCGCGAGTCACCGCAGTCGGTGCCAGTCGTGTGTATGCATTGCGATTCACCAACCTGCGCTGAAGTGTGCCCGGCCGATGCGATCAAGCGTACAGAGGACGGTGTGGTACAGACGGCTCGCAAGCCGCGTTGCATCGCCTGCAACAATTGCGTGCTGGCGTGCCCCTTCGGCGTGCCGAAGATGAACACGCGCGAAGAGCTGATGATGAAGTGTGATATGTGCTACGACCGCACGTCGGAGGGAAAGCGGCCCATGTGCGCAACAGTCTGCCCGAGCCAAGCGCTCTTCTTTGGCACCCAAGCGGAGATCGACCGGCTGCGCCCAAGGTCACGAGCCATCAATGATTTTCAGTTTGGTCAACAGAAGATTCACACAAAGGTTCGCATGATGGTCCCGCATGATGCGGCGATTGCGCATATCGACGTGGTGGATGCCATGTGCGCCGACATGGGCGAAGACGACCCGATGTTGTCCGCTGCCGTGTGCAGCCTTCCTATCGTGTCGAAGACCTAGGATGGATACTAATGAACGGCAAAGATCTGCAGGCCCCTGCGTTCCCTGACGGCCGATTGGAACGCGACCAGCCGAAGTGGCGGCGCGACTTTCCCATTGATGTGGAGGCCGACGAATACGGGGCTCGCCGCGATTTTACGAAGTTCCTCGTATTGACGAGCCTGGCGTTCGCTTGCGGACAGATATGGATCGTCTTCTTAAGTCTGTTTCGCGGTCGCCAGCCAGCGGAACAACGCATCGCCGCGATCACCGATCTGGAGATTGGAGAAGCCGTCAGCTTCCATTATCCAACGGACCGCGATCCCTGTTTGCTCATCCGCCAATCCGATGATGTGTTTCTAGCCTACTCCAGCCAGTGCACGCATTTGATGTGTCCCGTTCGCCCCGACCTCGCACACAATCGGTTGCATTGCCCTTGTCACGAAGGCTATTTCGACGCGACAACAGGGCAACCAACCGCCGGACCGCCGCGCCGCCCGCTGCCACGCATTCATTTGCGAATCGACCGTGGAATCGTCTATGCCACCGATGTCGAGGAGCGCGCATCATGACCAACTCGCGACGAACTCGCAGCCAGCGTCTGTCGATCATTTATGGCATCTTGTCGATTGTTGTAGTCCTCGTCGTGATGCAGTTGTGGCTGCTAACTGCCACGATGAATGCGTTTCTGGGTGGCAACCACACAGTTGTCGTCCCCGCGGCATTGGCAAGCATCGCCTGCCTGGGGCTGAATGCCGGGCTGCTGCGATACCTGGTTGTACTTGATCGTTGACTCCAGAAGGCGTAGCCAGCGTGATCGAATCTGCAAACGGTGGACGTTCGTCGCTCGTTTCTGAACTCTGGAGAAACATCGAGACGCTGAATCCAGCGTATTTCGCTCTGGTGATGGCGACTGGCATCGTTTCAGTTGCCAGTCATTTGGTCGGGATGTCGCGATTGTCGCTAGCGTTGTTCTGGTTCAACATCCCGGCGTTCGCGATACTTGTCGTGTTCAATGCGATCCGGTTGATCAAGTATCGCAAACAGTTTTTTGCTGACTTGACTGATCATAAGCGCGGAGTTGGCTTCTTCACGGCGGTCGCTGCGACTTGCGTTCTGGGTAGCCAGTGTGTCTTGCTTGTCGACCTGCATAGCGTGGCAATCGCGCTGTGGTGTCTGGGGACCGTGCTGTGGATCGTGCTCACCTACACCATCTTTACAAGCTTTGCAGTCAAAGAGACAAAGCCCTCATTGGCAGAAGGAATTCACGGAGGCTGGCTGGTATCGGTGGTCGCTGTTCAGTCAGTATCGCTGCTTGGCGGTATTCTGGCGGAGGGCTTCGAATCATACCGCGAAGAAGTGTTGTTCTTCTCCCTGGCGATGTGGCTCAAGGGAGGAATGCTCTACATCTGGATAATCTCATTGATCTTCTATCGCTACACTTTCTTTTCGATGAGTCCAGCGGACCTTGCGCCGCCGTACTGGATCAACATGGGCGCAATGGCCATCTCGACCCTCGCAGGCACGACCTTAATCTCGGCGGCGAGCGACTCGACGATATTGCTCCCGCTGCTTTCGTTTCTTAAGGGTTTCACGTTGTTTTTTTGGGCAACGGCGACCTGGTGGATTCCGATGCTCGTGATCCTCGGCGTTTGGCGGCATGTCTACAAACGATTTCGCATCATCTATGATCCGCAGTATTGGGGCGCAGTGTTTCCGCTTGGGATGTATACGGCATGCACCTTCCGCTTGGCCCATGCGATCGACGCACCGTTCCTAGTGATCATCCCCCAGTACTTCATCTACATTGCCATCAGCGCGTGGACTTTGACATTCGCCGGCATGATGTATTCCTTCGTTACCGTGCGAGCCATTGGAACAGGTGCGCGTCAGGGGGCCAACGGCGATCCTTCCTCATAGCTTTCGGGCCGCTGGTTGACGTCGTATAGAAATCGCACCAAATCAACGAGGTCTCTGCGTGCCAGTGTGGCAGCGACCTGGGATGGCATCAGAGATTCACCTTCGGTTCGAGCCTCGATCTCCGCCTTGGCGATTCGCGTGTCACCACGGACAGGATCACGAATCACGATCCCTTGTCCGTCGTCGAGTACTTGAATTCCTGTCAGCACTTCCCCGGTCGTGGTTTGCACCGTCACGGAGTGAAATCCCTCTCTTATCACTTTGTTGGGCAGCAAAATCGATTCAACGATGTGTTCGGGCTTAGTGTCGTTGCCCATCATTGCCAGGTCTGGACCGACATTGCCACCGTTGCCTCGGATAGCGTGGCACTTGGTGCAGTTGAGCGCCTCACGCCGGAAGATGGTCTCTCCCCGCTTGGCGTCACCCTCGGACAGCGCCTCTTTGGCCCATGTCGCTACTTCTTCGGAAGATAACTCCGAGACCATGCCTGCGATGTTTGGCGAACTCTCGGACATGGGCATCGCAGCGATCCACTCGCTTAGCAGGGCAACCCCTTCCTCGTCGACCTGTGTTCGGCCAAACTCTGGCATCATGATGCCAGACTCCGTCGAGCGGACGCGAAACAACATGATTGACAGATCCGGTCGCCCGGGCACGATGTCGAACTGCAGTCCGCCCGACCCGCGCCCCGCCGCAACCGGCGTCTTCATGACGCCATACTGGCTGGGCTCTTCGATGTCCACAGCGAGCTGCAGGCCCGAGTTGCGCGCCTTCCCTCGTGGGTTATGGCAGTGCGCGCAGTTTGCATGTAGCCAGGCGCGAGACCGCTGAGCGACCGTACCGCTCGAAGGATCGTTCCAGGATGCTAGCCGCGTAAGCCGCTCGCCTGCTGAGACTCCAGACAGGACCCCTTCGCGCCGCCACTGTGACAACTGAGACTCACCGGAGGTACTGTTCGGTGGCGGGCAATTCAGTTGTGCTTCGTCCATTGCAATGGGCGTCATCCGATCGTCGATCTCGTGGCATCGCTTGCAATCGTTGAAGTTCGGCACCACATGCATCTGATCGACCAATGTGCCGTTCGCCAACCGGCGGCTTACGGGAACGCTCCCGCCCAGGATTTCAAGGTTCGCGTCAGTTTGCTCCGCATTCCACAAGTAGGGGGCAGCGATCCAGGAGTCACTTCGCCGCAGTAGCACACGCGTCTCCACCAGTGTCCGACCGGTATCCAGGCCGTCGTGGGCATAGCTGAGGGTTTGGGCCAGGATCGTGCCCAATGGAAACGCGAGAGTTCCGTCCTCTCGGTATTCAATCGAGGCGCCCGGTGGCAATTTCAATACGAGTTGGTGGTCTGCGTAGTCGTGAAAAGAAGACGAATTGATCGTGTAGGTCTGGACGCCAGTCGACGGGATAAGCTGCCGCAGCTCACCTTCGAAGAGGCCGAACTCGGTAAGCGAGTCCGGCAACTTTTCATCGAGCACAGTGGTTTCTGGCTGCGGCGAACAACCGAAGACCGCCACCAGGACGATGGGCATCATCCACGCCGTCGCCAAATCCAGGGAAGTCACGGCATGAGGTGGGCGGAAAGCCGCGAGTATGCTGTACCAGGATCTTCCTTGCCTCGACGCGACCGTAGCGGTGCAGGCTAGGCGAAAACGTGTGGATGCCGACGCGGAGAACTTGTCCATGTCTGTACAACGAGTAAGGCCGGCCATTCGCCACGTCGGCAGCTCACTTCTTCGACACGATACCGATTACTTTCTCGATTTCCGCGACGTCAAAGGCCCGTGAGGTCTTGGTTTGCACGTTTCCCTCCGATGCCAGGCTCAGCATGGCTGCTGTGGCCACCTGGTCGTCGGGGGCTTCGAAGATGATCGCACCATCGAACGATCCTAGGGTCCAATAGATCCCAGTCACATTCACTCCCATTTTCTTAGCCGCAGCAGTGAAGGCAGCCGCCCTTTTCGGCGAATCCTGAATGTCTTTGACGCCCTTCGCGGTGAATTCGATCGTCGTGATGAAGGTTGCCATCGAGTGAGCTCCGTTTGCGTGCCTGCGAATGTCAGCTCGACTTCACGGTCAGTATGCAGCCATCATAAGTTCGATGGCGGGGCGCATTGCTTCGCGCCACTGCTGCTCCAGTTCAGGCGTGTACTGTGGGTCATGTTGTTTGATGGACTCACACAGTGCATCCAGCCAGAGGGCGTAAAGCTCGGGCTTGATGTTGTGTCGCCCGCGGCTGTGGGATTCCGCCAGTTCAGAAACGTACTTTCGTGCGACCGCGTCTCCGCCGGCCAGGCGGAGGGCCATCAGCACGGAGGCCATGACGTCCTGCTTTTGCCGTTCCATGTCGGTCTGGACAAACTTTGGCGGAATCTCCGGCGACTTGGCGAAGAATACGTCGTAGAAGGTATCGAAGAGTCCACCCGCAGTTTCACAACGGTGGTAGCTATTCAGGACGGCTTCGAATGCTGCGTTCTTGGTGTGTGTCATTGTTGTGTTCCTTGCGCGGACCTTGCCAGGCTGCCCTGGGCTTTCGCACGCATCCGCCCACCACTGCACACTCTCGGCACTTGCGAGCCAGCTCGCCCACGGCGATTGATCTCAGCACGATGAGGCGGAGCCCCTCTTCGACAAGGGTTGAGAGCAGTGGTGCAACTCGCGTACCGCGAACCGTACGTCGATGTCCACCGCCAAGGGTGCATCCGCCTGGCCTCCCAGGAACACGCGTTTTCGGCGCACCGGGCAATCGGCTCGGATCTCAAGTACGTGTTACAGGCTGATCAATTGAAGCGGTCCCAGTGAGCGAGTGTGCTCAACGGCTCGCAGTAGCGCGCAAGTTGGCGCGCGCAGCTGTCGTCCCGTATCCATTCATGCTGTTTATTCCTTGAATCCAGACTGCGCCCAGGGTTTGTGAATCTCGGCACAAAGATTGCACGCTGCTCACGCACCGCAGCTCACACGTCGACAATACTCGCGGGAGAGGATGCCATGGCTGCACGTAAGGCGGGCGTGGGTGCAAGGGGATGGACGTTCGTTGTGATCAGCGTGGTCGTGGCAGGTGGCTGTGCCGGACCCTCCACCGAACCCATTGGTGAACGCGACAAGGAAGCAACCGCTTCCCGCCAAAAAGCGTCCGCCGAGCCAGGTCCCCCAGAGCAGTCGGTCGCCAGCGGCAAAGAACTGTACGCGCAACACTGTGCCGCGTGCCATGGTGAGGACGGCAATGGTCAGGGGCTGGCAGCCCAATTCTTGTTTCCCAAGCCGCGAGACTTTCAAGCCGGCCGCTTTCGACTCGTAAGCACGTCCAACGGTGTGCCCACGTTGGACGATGTAGTAGCGGTTCTGCGCCGCGGCATGCCCGGCTCCTCCATGCCGCCTTGGAGTCATCTCGGCAACGCATCCATCCGGCGGTTGGCCGAGCATGTATTCGTGTTGCGGAGCGAGGGCGCGAAGAAGGCTCTGGCGGCCCAACTCGAAGAAACCGGCGATGAACTGCCACCCGACGAGATCGACGAGATCATCGCGAACTTGACGACCCCGGGTGCCATCGTCCAGGCGCCTGAGGATGCTCGGCCGACACCCGACTCAGTGGCACGTGGAAAGGAGCTCTACGTCAGCAAAGCCTGTGTGCAGTGTCATGGGCCGACGGGCAAAGGTGACGGCCAGCAACAGATGGTGGACTCCGAAGGGCTGCCCACCAGGCCCCGCGACTTGACGCGAGGAATCTTTAAGGGCAGCGCGGACCTGGCTTCGGTGTGGAGACGGATTCGCACCGGAATGCCCGGTACGCCGATGCCGTCGAGCGAGACGCTTTCGGATGGGGAGGTCACTGATCTTACCAACTATGTGTTGTCGCTTTCCGACGAGGCAGCTCGCGAAGCTACCGTGTTGTCGCGAGAGCACATTCGGGCTCGGCGAGTGAGCGAGCTACCTGCCACCATCGATGACACCGCATGGAAGGAGGTTCCCGCCGTCGAGCTTCGCATGGTTCCATTGTGGTGGCGTGACGATGCCGAACCGGATTTGACTATTCAAGCCGCCCACGATGGGAAGTCCATTTGCTTTCGCCTTTCTTGGGCGGATGCGACTGCGAACGAGGACGCCGCCCGCAGTGAGGATTTTGAAGATGCTGTCGCCGTGGAACTTTTCCGCGGCGCGAGCGAGCCATTCCTTGGAATGGGTGCGCCGGGCGCTGTCGTCGATATGTGGTTCTGGGATGCCGATCGACAGTCGGCACCGGGCATTGAGGACATTAATCCGAATATCATCGTCGACGTAGACCCATTCACGACTGGGCCTGTGGCCAGCGCCGAGTATCAACGCGGCGGTACCAGGACCGAGGCGCAACCCTCCATCTCGCTGACCGCCGCCGCGGCAGGAAACCCCATCGTCCCCGGCAAGGACGTGCCAGCAGCGAGTTCCCTGGAGACCGCCGGGCCCGGCTCCGCGACGTTCCGGCCACCGACCAGCCAACTGGTTTCCGCTAACGGGCGTTGGAAGGACGGGCGCTGGATCGTGGTGATGAGTCGGCCGCTAGGTGTGGACAATCCTTCCGAGGGTGTTTCGTTGGTGCCCGGGGAAGAGGCGTCGCTAGCCGTCGCGGTTTGGGACGGGGCTGTCAATGACCGCGACGGCAAGAAACTCGTGACGATTTGGCAGGACTTGGAGTTGGAGCGATGAGCAGCCACTGCCTCGGTACCTAGGAAATCACGCCGACAAGGAGCCGCAAAGTGGAAGTTTCGCGAAGACGCTTTCTGGAATCATGCCTCTCCGCAGGCGGCGCCGCGCTGTTGGCTCGAGGTCCGCAAGCGTGGGCCTTTACGCCCTTGACCGTCGAAAATCCGTTGGGCGCCTATCCGAATCGCGGGTGGGAGAAGGTCTATTTGGATCAATATGCCTACGACGACTCGTTCACTTGGATCTGCGCTCCCAACGACACGCACATGTGTCGTTTGCGGGCATTCGTGCGCAACGGCGTGATGCTCCGCAGCGAGCAGAATTACGACCACGACCGCTGTGGCGACCTCTACGGCAACACGGCCACCAAGGCCTGGAACCCCCGCGGCTGTCCGAAAGGCTTCACCATGCAGCGGCGCATCTACGGCCCATATCGGCTTAAGGGTCCCGTGTTGCGCAAGGGCTGGAAGCAATGGGCCGACGATGGGTTTCCGTCGCTCTCCGACCAGCCCGAATTGCGGTCGAAGTACAAATTCGACGACCGCGGGAACGACAGCTACGTGAGGCTCAGTTGGGATGAAATCTTTCCGTACGTGGCCGGCGGTCTGGAAGCGGTCGCTCGCACCTATAGTGGTGCTGAAGGCGCTGCTCGGCTGACAAGCGACGGCTACGAACAATTGATGATCGATCAGGTGGAAGGCGCCGGCACGCGGGTCATCAAGATCGGCTCGAATCTGCCAATCCACGGCATCATCGGCAAGTTCGGCATCTATCGCCTGGCAAACTTGCTGGGCCTGTTAGACCATCACGTCCGCGATGTTCCGGCAGAGGAAGCCCGCGGGGCGCGCGACTGGAACGAATACACCTGGCGTGGCGATCAGGCTCCCGGCCATCCGTATGTGCATGGATTGCAAACGTCCGACATGGATTTCAACGACATGCGGTTCTCGAAGCTCGTGATCCAGATCGGCAAGAACCTGATTGAAAACAAGATGCCGGAATCGCACTGGCTCAACGAGGTCATGGAGCGCGGCGGAAAGCTCGTCGACATCGCGCCGGAATATAACTGCCCCGGCACGAAGAGCGACTACTGGATCGGTGTGCGGCCGGGGCTTTCCGACACGGCAGTACTGCTGGGCGTGACCAAGATCCTCATCGACGAAGGATGGTACGATCCGAAGTTCTGCCGCCGGCACACCGATTTTCCCCTCCTGGTGCGGACCGATACGCTGAGGCGGCTGCGGCCGGAGGACGTGCAGGGTGACTATCGGCCGAAAGACATCTCCGCCGGTCCTTCCTATAGGATCCAAGGACTGACGCCGGAGCAGCGCGAGCGAATCGGCGATTTTTGCGTCTGGGATGCTGACAACGACGGCGTTGCCTTTGTCAGCCGCGACGACGTCGGCGACCATGCGCTCGCCTCCGCCGCGCTCGAAGGGGTATTCCAGGTCAAGCTCGCCGACGGCAGCACGGTCGAAGCCATGCCAATCCTGGAAATGTACAAACGTCATCTAGTCGACTACGACCCAGCGACAGTCGAAGAGATTTCCGGCGCGCCTGCGGCCCTGGTCCGCCGCTTGGCGGAAGACATCTGGAAGACCACCGTAGCCGGCGGCCCAGTCGCCGTTCACATCGGCGAAGGCATCAATCACTACTTCCACGCCACACTCCATAACCGAGCCAGCTACCTGCCGATGATGCTCACCGGCAACATCGGTAAACATGGCGCGGGTGTTTTCACCTGGGCGGGCAACTACAAAGGTGCGCTGATGCAGTCGTCCTCCTGGAGTGGACCGGGAGTCGGTGCGTACACGCACGAGGACCCATTTGATCCGGTACTCGACGAGAACGCCAAGATCACGCACGAGAATCTACGCCATTTAAGCGACGGCGAAGATCCTTCCTACTGGGCGTGTGGCGAACGGACGCAGACGGTCAAACTGCCCAAGGGCGGTGAGCGCACGTTTACAGGCCAGACGCACATGCCAACGCCCACCAAGGTCATTTGGTACAACAACGCCAATTTCCTCAATCAGGCGAAGTGGATCTACAACATCATCGTCAACGTTCTTCCCAAGGTCGACATGATCGTCGACCAGCAGATCGAGTGGACCGGCAGCGCCGAATACGCCGACGTGGTCCTGCCGGTGAATTCCTGGGTCGAGCAACAGGACTACGAGTGCGGAGCGTCCTGCTCCAATCCGTTCTTGCAGGTTTGGAAGGGCGGCATCAAGCCAGTCCACGATTCGATCGACGATGCGGCGGTCTTCGCCGGCACGGCCCGGGCGTTGGCCGAGAAGACGGGGGATGCCCGTTTCGCTGATTACTTCAAGTTCGTTACGGACAAGAAGGCGAAGGTCTACCTTCAGCGCGTCTTCGACGGTTCCACGACGACGCGCGGCACAGATGGGCCCTACAACGTCGATAAGCTGCTGGCCGGCGAGTATGGCGGTGAGCCTGGAGCGGCACTGATGCTCTTTCGGTCGTATCCACGCGTCGCGTTCTGGGAGCAAGTCCAGGACTCGATTCCATTCTATACCGACAGCGGTCGACTGGCGAGCTACTGTGACCTGCCGGAAGCGATCGAGTTCGGCGAGAATCTGGTCGTGCACCGTGAGGCCGTGGAGGCGACGCCTTACCTGCCGAATGTGATCGTTTCCACGAGCGAGTTCGTTCGCCCCGCCGACTTCGGCATTCCGCATGATACGATCGATCCCGACTTGCGGCAGGTTCGAAACGTGAAGATGGGGTGGGCCGAAGTTAAGGAGACGGTCAATCCGCTCTGGGAACAAGGCTACCGGTTCTTCTGCTCGACGCCCAAGAGCCGGCATTCGACGCACTCGTCCTGGTCGACAGTCGATTGGCATTGGATCTGGAGCGACAACTTCGGCGACCCGCACCGCAAGGATAAGCGCGCGCCAGGCGTCGCCGATCGGCAGATTCAACTCAATCCCGAGGCCGCGGCCGCCATGGGACTGCACGAAGGCGACTACGTCTATGTCGACGCCAACGAGCTGGATCGGCCCTACGTCGGCTGGAAAGACGACCAAGGACCCCGCCACAAGGCGTTTCGCTGCATGGTTCGGGTCAAGATCAACCCCGGACTGCCGTACAACTTCTCGATCATGAAGCACACGGGTTGGATTGCAACCGAGAGGTCCGTCAAAGCCCACGAATCACGGCCCGACGGCCGAGCGCTTGCCGCCGAAACGGGCTATCAGGCCAGCTATCGCTATGGCTCGCACCAGAGCATCACTCGCAACTGGATGATGCCCATGCACCAGACCGACACTCTGTTTCACAAGAAGACCGGTGCGATGGGATTCGTTTTTGGGGCCGACGTGGACAACCATGCCATCAATACCGTGCCGAAGGAGACATTGGTGCGCATTACGAAGGCCGAGGACGGAGGTTTGGGAGGCAAGGGCGTCTGGAAGCCTGCCACAACCGGCTACGGTCCGACGGGCAAAACCAACCAGAACGAGCTGTACCTGAGCGGTGCCCTGGTTCGCATCGAGGAGTGAAGCCGTGACCGATTCATCCAGCCAGTACGTGCCAAAAGTTCACCCGGCGACTCGACCTGTCGAGCCCGAGGATCCGATGAACCTGTTCGCCGTCGAGGTTCCCGGTGATCCTGAATTGATGCTCCGTCTGTTGGTCGAAGAGTACGCACGCATGGGTTGGGGGCTAGACGAGCTGCTGCCCTTGTTTCGCGATCCATTCTACGTGGCCGCCCATGGATTGTGGCTGCACTATGGCGAGGAGGACTTGCGTCGTCGGTTGACAGACCTCTTAGGTCGCGTGGCCGTCGTTCGAGTGAAAACCACATTCTGTAGCCCGCCGCCAGAACAGTTGGTGCAGATTCGCACCTCTGGAGCAACGAAAGGAAACAATTATGGCTGAGGTGTACAACTGGCAGCTGGGGCGCGAGATGAGCTATCCGCACGAGGCTCATTTTCCCGAATGGCAGTTTGCTTTCGTGTTCAACCCCAATCGCTGCATTGGGTGCCAGACCTGCACGATGGCCTGCAAGAGCACTTGGACGTTCTCCAAAGGCCAGGAGTTGATCTGGTGGAACAACGTCGAGTCGAAGCCGTACGGAGGATATCCGCAGAACTGGGATAGCAAACTGCTCAACATGCTTGAGGAGGCGAATCCCGGCCAGCAGGTCTGGAACATTGCGGAGAAGGATTCGGATACCAAGCCGTATGGCACCTTCCAGGGGATGACGATCTTCGAAGCCGCCGAGAAGCGTCCAAGTCCAGACGGTCCGCAGGCGGCACTGGGCTATCTGCCGACGGACGACGAGTGGCGGCATCCCAATATCCACGAAGACACCGCGACCGGCGGACCCTTTAAACAGGATGGCCAATACGGCGCGTCGGCCCAACTGCCTGAACACAAGGTGTGGTTCTTTCATCTGGCGCGGATCTGCAACCATTGCACGTATCCCGGCTGTCTGGCCTCCTGCCCGCGCCAGGCGATCTACAAACGGCCCGAAGATGGCATCGTGCTGATCGACCAAAGTCGCTGTCGCGGGTATCGCAAGTGCGTGGAAGGTTGCCCGTACAAGAAAGCCATGTATCGGCCCACCACCCGAACCAGCGAAAAGTGCATTGGTTGCTTTCCGCGCATCGAGGGAAAGGACCGTACGCTAAGTCCGACCGGCGCCCCGGCCGAGACCCGCTGCATGGCGGCCTGCGTGGGTAAGATTCGACTACAAGGGCTGATCAAGAAAAACCCGGACGGCACTTGGGCCGACGATCCCAAGAACCCGCTCCACTACTTGATCCGTCAACGGCAAGTGGCGTTGCCGCTATACCCACAATTCGGCACGGAGCCCAACGGTTTTTACATCCCGCCGCGCTGGGTGCCACGCGACTACCTGATTCAGATGTTCGGCCCGGGCGTCGATCACGCGATCGAGCAGTATAGCTGTCCCGATCGCGAGCTGCTGGCCGTACTGCAGTTGTTCCGGGCCAATCAGCAGATCGTCTTCCGCTATGAGATTGAAGAAGGCCCCAAGGTCTGCGAGATGGAAGTGACCATGCCCTCGGGCGAAACGAAAGTTCAGGAACTCTACAACGACACGGTGATCGGCTTCAACAAGCTCGGCGAGGAAGTGGTGCGTGTCACGATCGAGGAGCCAACGTTCGAGCGGCCGGCTGAAGCACACGTGAACTCTATATGAACAAATGAACTTCAGGCCGATGGATGGCAAGAAATGAATATGCAGTACGCCGTTGCGACCAGATCAGCTGGCGAGGCTGAGTTCGATCCCGTGCTGTGTTCCGCGCGGCGGACCTTGTATCGCTTTGTGGCATGGACATTGGCCGATCCTCGTGGCGGCTCATGGGATCAGCTCGCGCTTGACTCGACCGCGCAGTTGGTAAGCGCCGCTGCGGCGGTCGTTCGTGGCGAGCCAAGCGCCAGCGCCCACTCACTGGGCCGCGGGGAACTCCCGCTTGTCGATCTCGACCCCGCCCCTGTGTTCGCGCGGTTGCCCGCCACCACAGAGGCTGCCAATGCCGCGTACGAGCAGACATTTGGATTGCTGGTTTCGAGCAACTGTCCGCCCTACGAAACCGAGTACATCAACAGCAAATTCACCTTTCAACGCTCGCATGGGCTGGCCGACGTCGCGGGTTTCTATCGGGCGTTCGGGCTCGAACCTTCCGCCACGCATCCCGAGCGTCAAGATCACCTCGTGCTGGAGCTGGAATTCATGGCCTTGCTGTTGGGCCTCGAACAAGCGGCCATGGAAAGTGATCACCCCAGTCGAACGGAGCATCGAGACGTTTGTGCTGCCGCCGGGCGCAAATTCCTTGAAGAACACCTGCTGTGGTGGGTGCCAACGTTTGCCCGCCTGTTGAGCAGGCAGGATCCCGATGGATTCTACGAGGCCGTATCGCGATTGCTCGCGGCGCTGGTGGCCGCGGATCGGTCGATGGCCGGGCTACCGACGCTATCGGCACAGGTGGCGCCCACCATGGTCGAGCGACCCGAAGAATGCGCAGGATGCCTCCTGAATCCAGATTGAATCGAACAATGGGGAAGAATGCCATGAGAACGATCGGAAAATGCGTCTCGCTTTGCGCTGCCAGCTGCTGCGTTGTTGTGCCGGCGATTGCAGTGGCGGCCGATGGCTGGGCCACACTTAAGGGGCGCTTCGTCTACGACGGTTCGCCGCCTGCTGTGAAATTCTTGTCTACTTCCGGCAAGGACTCGACAGTTTGCGACAAGCATGAAATCCCGGACGAGTCACTGATTGTGGATTCGGCGTCGAAGGGAATCGCGAACATCGTTGTCTATCCTCGCAAGGTGAGTCGCGTGCATGAGTCGCAAAACAAGCCAGCCACCAACGAAGTTGAGTTCGACCAGAAGGATTGCGTGTTCCTGTCGCACGTGCTGCCCTTGCGTGTCGATCAGACCCTTGTGATCAAGAACAGCGATCCGATCGGTCACAATACAAACATCAGCCCGCTGGCCGATACTTCCATCAACCCGCTGCTTCCGGCGGGCGGCCAACTCAAGCACAAGTTCAATCGCGAACAATCCTTGCCCGTACCAGTTACGTGCAACATCCACCCCTGGATGAAGGCATATGTCCTGGCGCGCAATGACTCATATGTTGCCGTATCCGCCAAGGACGGCAGCTTCGAGACCACCAACCTTCCGGCCGGCGAGGAGATCGAGATTCAGGTGTGGCACGAAAAGGGCGCAGGCGCTGGAGGCACTCTTGAAGCCAAGAAGGATTGGAAGAGGGGGCGGTTCAAACTTAAGCTTAAAGATGGCGAAACCAAGGATGTGGGCGAAATCTCCGTCAGCAGCAGGGCATTCAAGTAGCGAATGGGCGAGCGAAGTGTACGAACGATGGCATCTCCAGCCGGTAATCTGGTCGCCGTGTGTGTCTCCTCCGGGAGCATTCCCAAGCGCTCGGTCGATGGGGCACGAGTCACGACGAACGGCTTAGAAGGCGACGAGCATGCGCATGACAAACATAATCGTCCCGACCGCGCGGTAAGCTTATTCGACTGGGAGATCCTGACGCAGTTGCAAGGCGAAGGCTTTCACCTCTATCCCGGCGCGATCGGGGAGAACCTGACTGTCTCTGGGCTCCACGTGCAACACCTACCCCCGGGCACGCTGCTGGAGATCGGCAACGTGTTGCTGCGGCTCGAGCAGCCGCGCAAACCGTGCTATGTCTTGGACTCTATCGACCCCTCCCTCAAAGATGTCATTGTGGGCCGTTGCGGCTACATGGCCTCCGTCGTCCGCGAAGGATTGGTCAACAGGTCGATGCGGGTCCAAGTGTCGCAGCCAAACTCACGGGCGAGCTAGCTGCTGGCATGACTGACAGCATCCGACGCGTGACATGCTCGCTAAGCGGTACTGGTCGAGGGGACAATACCGCCTTTCACCATGTTCCTGCTGCGATTCATAGCTGCCGACCGACGCAATTGATATAGTGTGAGATTCTCCAATCCGCGCTTGCCTCGTGCCCATCCCCCACCCGGCTCATCTAGGCGGCTGAGCCGGGTGGGAATGGCCAGAATTCGCCGTTAGCTGCGTGCAAGTCCTGCACTGGACTACACAAATGTCACCGGCCATGACTCTCGTCTCAGCGCGAATGTCGCGCTCTTTGGACACACGAACAGCTCATCGACACTTCAACCCGGCTGAGCGCAGCGATTGCGGTCGGCGTGACTGCTCGCTAGTAGGCGCGAGCCCGACGCCAAGAACAATCACAACCGATGCAGCTATTCAGGCAGGGTGTACCGGGCTTCGATCAGAGCACGGATCAATTGGCGGGTTTCCGCTGGCTGAAGATCCTGACGCCGCTCGATGCGTTCTACCTGATCTGCCAGGTACTTGTCCTTCACGGAGTCGCGGAACCAGCGCGAGTAGTCTCCCCGTCGCAGATGGAACAGCCAGGTATCCTGGTCAATTCCCTCGGCAATCTGGGAGAACATCACCAGATTCTGGGATCTGAGATTGTGGCGGTTCCCGGGGCCTCGAAAGAAGAAGCTGCGATGCCGCATGTTTCCTTCGGCGTACTTGCGATGATGCCGGATGCGCTCAGCGCGCCCCGGAAGTACCTCAGCCGCGAACGGTGCTTCATTCTGCCTTGGGAACCAGAATACGGCTCTGCCGCGTTGATGAACGAGGCCGTTCGGCCAAGAGATTGACTGCCCGATCGCGCTGGCAAACCTTTGGATCGTCCTATCGGGTGCGGGTCCAACTGCGACCACTGCATCGACCATCGAGAGCACTTCGGGAGCGAGATGATCGGGATGAACGGTGACCAGAACCGTTTCCCCCAATCTTTGCGGCAATGCGTGGCCGAGGTGCGACCACTCGATCGGGAGCATATGATGAGCCTCGTCTAGCACAATCCAATGGGGACGACCTGTCCGGGTGCGCATGGCCTGCAAATTGGGGAACAATTGACCGAAAAACTCCGGTCGATCGGCCAGCGGAATACCGAGCAAGTTGACATTCAGTGTTATCTTGGGATCCTCCAGCAATGCCAACACTTCATTTACTGTGACGGCGTGTCGCTGATTGCCAAGAGTGATGATGTCCTGCAAAGTACCATAGTCACCCTCAGGATCGACAATGCATAGCTGGTAGGCCAGTTCAACAAGCCGCTCAACAATCCCCGATGCGACGGTAGACTTCCCAGTGCCAGACGGGCCAGCAATCAAAATGTTGAGGCCGTAAGGAGGAACGGTCACCAAAACCCCATCTTCGCGCTTGCCGATCGGAATGAGATGCCGCTTGACGCGGCCTCGCATCCGATGCAAGTCGTCGGCAACGAGATGATCAATCAATTCTGTCACTCCGTGACCATTCTCATGCTCGGTAACGATGTCCGCAATCTTCTGAGTCGAGGGCAACGCATTCGACACCGCCACAGCGCACTCGCTCGCCTCGAGAAAGGAGTGATCGTTCTGCGCATCGCCGATTCCCACCACCTCGTGCGGCGACAATCCAAGCTTCCGTAGCGCATGGTCGACACCCGTGGCCTTGTTCACTCCGCAGGGCAAGACCATTACGGCCGACTTGTTGAAAATAATCTGCAATTCGAGACCGGCCTCCTGGATTGCGTCAAGCACGGTCGTATGGTGAGGCAGCCAGGTCGCGACAATGACGCGGCCGATCTCGAGCGGGGCGACTCCCAGTTCTTGCAAGCGTTCAATGAACTCCGCGGGTGGCGCCTTGGCTAGAAGTGTTTCCTGACGAGAGCGCGGATCAAAGAGCACAGCTCCATTCTCCGCAACGACGTAGTCGAATAGGGTTAGATTCCCACACACCCCCAAAAGATCCACAAGCCGCCTGCCCGTAACCAGAATAGCGCGTCGACCAGACATCCGCAGTCGCTCGATTGCTTTGACGGTGGCTAGCGACATTCGGCCGTCGGTAGCGACCACGCCATCGTAGTCCGTGACAAGAGCTAGGTAGCGCACCGCAGAATCCTTATGCCGACTGATACCGAGGCGTGCAACTTGAGTGCATTGAGTCTACCGACCCACCCCATCGCAGATGTTCGGCGTTGGCAACCTCTATAAGTCAAGCACTCCGGCGCGTTCAGGCTGAAAAATTACCTGCTCGACCTTCAATCGCCTCCATCCAGCGGGCACACGCCATTTAAGTTCATCACCAACTCGGTAGCCGATAATGGCCGTGCCGATCGGCGCGAGGACCGAGAGTTTATAGTTAGCGATATCGGCGCGATCTGGGTAAACGAGCGTGTAAGTTTCGAACTCGTTCGTATCTAGATCTCGCAGCGCGACGGCGGAATTCATCGTCACCACGTCCTCGGGTACTTCCTCCTGCGGCACGACCTGCGCCCGGTCCAATTCGGCCCGTAGTTCGTTCAATCGCTCCTTGTCGCCAGCTATCCGAGCCAGGTTCGACGCTAGCAGCGATTCGAGCCGTTGATAGTCTTCGGTGGTCAATATGATTTGTCGGCGCATCATTGCAAGCAACCATGAGAAGGAGGAAGGGAAGCGCGGAACTATCATGCAATTTGCGGGCCAAAGACAGTAAAAGACGACGTTGCAGCGGCGGTGCAGAAATGACGGCGGCGATTGCCGAACCTGCTTCGCCGCAACTCTCACCGGTGCTGTTTCGGAGGTTTCAACACACAATTGTTGACAGTGTCGCCACGCCGTGACGCTGTGATCTACTGGCGAAATTCGCCGGCGTCGAGATTGTGCTTTTTGAGAAGCTTGTGGAGCCCTTGTCGGGACATCCCTGCTTGCTTCGCCGAACCGGCCACGTTGCCTGCGTTCTCGCTCAGCAGGGCCACAAGATAGTCACGCTCGGCCCCCTCTATAGCCTCCGCGCGAGATCCGTACGCTGGATAACCTGAAGTCGAGGCATTTGTGTTCAGAGCACAGCGTTGAAGGGCCGCCGGGAGGTCACTCGGAACGATCACGTCGGTACAGGCCATCGCCAGGCCATGTTCGACGGCATTGCGAAGTTCGCGAATATTCCCGGGCCAAGGATAGCGTTTGAACAAGTCAATGGTTTCGGAGGCGAACCCGCCAACACGGGAATCTGCCGTTTGAAGCTGCTCGAGAAAATGGTTCGCCAGCAGCACAACGTCATCTCCGCGCCGCCGCAGCGGCGCCAAGTCTATGTGGATTACCGCCAGCCGATAGAATAGGTCTCGGCGGAACCGCCCGGAATTGACTTCCAGTTCAAGGTCACGATTGGTGGCGCAGATGAAGCGCGTGTCGATTTGCTCCGGAACCCTCATGCCGAGTGGAACAAAGGTTTGTTCCTGTATCACTCGAAGCAACTTTGCCTGCAGCGGACCCGGCAATTCACCGATTTCGTCAATGAAGGCTGTGCCGCCATGGGCCTCGCTCAGCAGTCCAACCTGGTCCTTCACTGCGCCGGTGAACGAACCCTTGGCGTGGCCGAACAGCAGTGATTCAAAGAGTGTCTCTGGGATAGCGGTGCAGTCGATTACCTGAAACGCTCCTTTCGCCCTAGAGCTGCGGTTATGAATGGCCCGCGCGACGACTTCCTTGCCAGTGCCGCTCTCGCCTGTGATCAGAACGTTGGCGTCGTTGCCGGCCACGCGCTCGATGATCTCAAATAACTCCCGCATCGGCGGACTATCTCCGACCAACTCCGGAAACCGGCCCACTTCGGCCGAGTCTTTCGGTAATCTCGGGGGCCGACGGGCGCGGTGGGCCAGAGCGCGTCGCACGCTGGAGAGCAAATCGTCGTACTTGACGGGCTTAAGCAAATAATCAGCAATCCCAAGTCGCACGCTTTCGATCGCTGAGGGGAGCGATGGGGCTCCAGTCACAACGATCAATGGGGTATCCGGCCATCGTTGTCGTCCGTGATGCAGGAGTTCCAGCTTCAGATTCCCTGGCATGTTAAGATCGGAAAGAACCAAGTCGATTGGCTGACTTGACAGCGCCTCGAGTGCCGCGTGTCCATCCGCGGCGCAGGTGCATTCGTAGCCAGCCTTCCGCAGTAATTGGGCGGTGGTTCTCAAGAAAAGCGGCTCGTCATCGGCAATGAGGATGCGCGGCACCTTCTCAGCCATTCGCTACCCCCTGTGACGAACCAGTACGTTGAGGAAACACGATTGAAAAGACGCTCCCCCGATCGGGCTCGCTAGTAACGTCGATGCGCCCGCCCATGGCTTCGACGAGATTGCGCGACACTGAAAGGCCCAGACCCATACCCATTTGCGCGTCGCCGTCCTTTGTGCTAAAGAAGGGATCGAAAATGCGGTGCTGGATGTCGGGGCGAATGCCGGGCCCTTGATCCTTGATGTGCAGCAAGACTTCCGTCGCATCCTGTTGAAGCGTGACGATAACTTCGTCACCGGGCGACGATACCTGAATTGCATTTTTGACTACATTGTAGAGGATCTGCTTGACTTCTCCTTCAACAAGGCACACACGAATCGACTCATCAACCATGTCAAAGCGCAAGTGAACCTGGTGTTTGGCGGCGGTGCTTTCCAGCATGTCGATTACTTCGCGAACCGTCTGTGCGATGACGAACTCGGACGGCTGTTGCGGGGCACGTTTGTATAGCTGGTACATCTGGTGCGTAATTCCGCTAATCCGCTCGATTTCCTTGTCGATCTGCCCGAGCAATTCGAAATGTTCGTGGTCCGGAGTAAGCGACGTCCTGATCAGCTCGAAGGCGTTGCGCATTCCCGCCAGTGGGTTATTGATTTCGTGTGCAACGCCGGCGGCGAGCTCGCCCAAGGCAGCCAGCTTCTCCATCTGCTGCTGACGTCGTTCGAGTTGCCTGAGTTTCTCCGTTCGCTCCTGGACAAGCTGTTCGAGGTGCTCGGCATAAAGGCGGAGCTGTTCGCGAAGCGCTTGTCGCTCGGTGATGTCGCGCACACTCGTCCGAAAGCCCAAATGTCGGCGACCGCTGTCATACATTGGTTGCCATGAAAGCGACATCCAACGTGACTCTCCGGTGCGGGACAGACTGCGGAAGTCCAAAAACTCTCCCGACTTTTGCTCTCGCGCCGATGCAAGCGCTTCAGCGACGATGTTTCGATCTACCGGTTCGACGATCGGCATTGGATAGTCGGGCATCGACAGGCAGTCGTCCACTGTGTAACCGGTGATGCGCTCGACAGCCGGGTTGACCCACACGAGCCGCGCATCTGGCGCGTGCCAGCTCTCCCAGTCCGGCGTGTAATCGGCCACCGCGCGAAAACACTCGAGATCATTGGCCGCGATTTGGGAGTCGACAGACCTGCCTGCCTTGTTCTGAAGTCGTTTGTTGCGCACTTGAGGGGACGCCACAGGGGCCACAAAAAAAAATGCGAATAGGGTCTGGTCCACTCTCCGCCCCAGCCCGATTGTTCATAAGTACCAAGCGCCCGTTTGCTCAGGCTGGCGGATGACTTCGGCAACACGGAAGCGGCGATGACAGTGCTCGGCTGGGCATTGTATCACATCGCCCGCCGTGCATCCGAGTAGCGCCACCCCCAGCGGCTCAAATACTGAAACGCCGTCGCAGACCAGGTCTATATCGTCGGGATAGACGAGTGTGACGGTCCGCCGCTGGTTGGTCGCGAGGTCCGCCAAAACTACCGTGGTGTTCATCGTCACCAGGTCTTTCGGTGCGCCGCACGGGTCTACTGCCTGGGCTTGTTCAAGAGCCCATTCGAGATTCGATCGCCAGCGAGCCTCGCCCCACGCCCGGCTCTCCTGACTGGCCAGCAATCGGCCGAGGCGGCATCGATCAGTGTCGGTGACACAAGAATGACTAGCGCCAGACGGCTTTCCAACGTAGGGGTTGCGAGAGTTCATTTTTGGACAACGTCGAAGGCTGGAAACGGAGTTACTTGTCTCGATGTCGCATAAAGCAGTTCTTATGCCAACACGCACACGTAGTATGTGCCGTTCATACGGCGGCTAAGGAGGTAACGGGCGTCGACACTGTCAACATACGGTGACGCTTCCACTTGGTTATGACGCTACCTCCTGCATCTGGACCGCGTGATTCCCATGGCCTACGGGCGGGCATACCTTTGGCGCGCCGATTGCTCAAGTCACGAGTGCCGTCCGGCGGCCAGCGAACGACCGCACTGACGGCGTTGGAACAGAATCGAGGCACAAGATGGCAGCCGGTGAAAGTCGCGATTAAGCCCTGGGGCGTCGCCGACACCGGAAGTACCGAATCGAGAGGCTTGTCAGAAATGAACCGAGAGCGCGAACCTAACCCGCAACAAGCAGATGTTATTGGCGCCAATCGGATAAGGCACTTCAATGGCTGGCTGCGCGCATATGATTTCCGTGTACCGAGTCGCGAAGAAAGTTCTGGGCGCTGGGTCGTTCCCTTCTCTCGACTCCGCTCGCTCGTTGTCCCGTTGGACGGCACCTCGTTCGCCGAGCACGCCCTTCCGCATGCGATAGCGATCGCTCGCCGATCGGGCGCGAAAGTGCGGCTGGTTCAGGTGCATTCTCTGCGGGATTCCGTCAGTTTTTGGGAGCAATACTACAGCGACAGCTTGATCAACCGACTCAGGCGCAAGAAGCAGGAGTATGTGCAGTCCATCGCTGGCAGAGTACGCCGATTGGTCGATACCGAGGTCGCTGGCATTGTCGTTGAGAGCGGCGAAATCACGGAATCTCTCAGCGAGGCCGCCGCCGGCGCTTCTGCTGTTGTGATGGCCACCCATGGTCGAGGACTCGTGGGTAGGCTGCTGCACGGCAGCCTTGCCGATTCGCTGATTCGGCGATTGAGCTGCCCGGTGCTGCTGGTCGGCGGATCCCGATTCCCGGTTGATTTGACACGCGACCCGATGCCGCGGCACGTCTTGATTCCGCTTGACGGCACACGCTTCTCCGAAAACGTCTTCGACGCTGCCGTTGACATCGGCTCGCTGAGTAGTGCGCGGTTCACGCTCGCTCACTTGCAACATGTTGGCGAGGCTGAATTCTGGCCCGACCGGTCTGGCGCACGTGGTCACCTACAAGGAGCTGCAATGCGACTCAAACAACGGGTGCCAAACGTCAATACTGAGTTCATAATCAGCAACCAGCGGACCGCCCCGGCAATAGTATCACTCATCAAGGAAAAAGGGATCGACATGGTCGCCTTGACCACGCATGGGCGGCACGGATTGGCGCGACTGGTGAAGGGGAGTGTTGCGGCCTCGGTGGCGCGCACGGCCAAGGTACCAGTCTTAGTGTTTCGCCCATTGGATCAGCCGGCAGAATCGCACGGTCGCTCGCTGGCGCGCTCACTTTGGCGTTGGATGCAGACGATAGCCACGGAGTGACCTACGCATACGGGTTCGATGAAGGACGGCCGATGTTCAAGACAATACTACGCGCTTTCGGGATTGGCGCAGATCCGTCGGAATTGGACAAGTTTGAACCAATCTACGGATTGACAAAGCGATCGCTCGATGAATGGCTCTCCCGCAACCCTGAGCTTAGGAAGAAGTACGACATTGAGATGGCGGCCAGATTGCAGCGTAGTCGCGCTGCTCACACTGGCTGGTCGCCATACAACGAATGGGCACGGAGATCGCGGCGATACTTGGTTCTCGTCACTTGTGCGCTCCGATTGCTTTCCCTAAGAGTGTTGTTGCGATCGATTAGTCGCAACCCACTATTCCCTCATGCCTCAAGTTCGAGGATGGTAAGCAAGTGGCGGTGTCCCGAGAAGTTTACAGTGTCACCTCGCATTGGCGACTCGCGGTGCCTCCGATGGTAGAAACTCCTAGATCGCTGTCTCACTACGATGCCATCGACGGCGGCACGGCCTTTGCAATTGTCGTTGCAAGATTGACCTCGCCATTTGTGAAGGAGGAGACGCATGACCGCCGCCACGATGACTCTAACTGCGAGCACCGCTCGGGGGCCGATGACGTCGAATCCGATTTCCATCGATGCACATGCAACGCTAAAAGACGCCGCCGCGTTTCTGACCAAGCGCAGCATCAGTGCCGCCCCGGTCATCAATGATGCTGGCAAGCCGGTCGGCGTGTTGAGTCGCACCGATATAGTCCGATTCTCAAGTGGCGACCTCGAAGCGCCGCAGATGCTTGGCGACTTCATCAACGAGGCGAAGGCGCAGCACGATTCAACACGGCCCAACTCGGTCACAGTGGACCAAGTGATGACGCCATTTGTGGTGTCGGTGAGTCTTGATGCATCACTGGCCGAGGCCTGTGAGAAGATGGTTGAGCGCAAAGTGCGTCGACTGTTCGTGATCGATCACGATGGCGTAGTGGTCGGGGTAATCAGCGCGTTGGATGTACTCCACTGCCTGGGACGGAAGCCGTTGACTGTCAGCAAGACTAAAGGAAGTGGCCATGCACCTCTGGGTCAAAGGACGCGATCGAAGGCTTAATGAATCCGTGCGCGAACTCATAAAAGCCCGAGGGATCAGCAAGCTGTTGCGGACATCGAAAGGAATTCGGTCAATTGCAATTTCAATACGAGACGTCAATGGGCCTCGCGGAGGATGCGATCACGCCATTGGAGTCGTTGTTCGTCTAGAACCGGCGGGCAACATTATTGTTCGCCATCGGGACTGTGATGCCTTTGTCGGGGTTCCAATCGCAATCAAACGCGCTATCCGAGCCGTGCGGCGTGAGCAGGGGCGCCGTCGCAGCAAGCGATTAGGGGCGCAACGACGCAGTCTCGCAAGTAGGCGGCGCGCAGCGCAGACGCCCTTAGATGATCGTGGTCTGTTGACATTCACGGAGGCGGATCAATGAGGGAACGCGGAAGAGTTGGCAACTTGTGGGACGCGATTGCAAAGACGCTCGCCACGGACTCGCTTAGCGGCGTGCGACAGTATTGCCTTCGTGTGTTTCGTATTCGGCAGCGGAATGGCGGCCGAATCGTGTGTGCCCTCGTCGCAATGGGCACAACCTCCGCAAGCGATCCGGCCGCCCGAGTGCAGAACCTGGTGGAGTTGGCTCAAGGGCAAAGACTAGGCGAGTGGGAAAGTGAAGACGGTCTTGTGGCAGCCATGGTGTTCGAAATGAACTCGGTGCCAACGGAATTCTGGCATGAGTGCATTCGAACGCCAGGGCCGAATGATCGGTTGCATGCTCACAGCTAGAGTCGCGCTTGCCGTCAAAGTGGCATGCGCGATGGCTCCATGCAGTGCCTGTGGAGGATGGCGGTATGATCGGACGCGGACAATCCCTCGACGGCGAAGCGGTCGTTGCAGATGAAATCGAACTTGTAATGGAACATCTGACGAACCATCTGCGCGGTCGCCTGCATGGCGCAAGCATCTCTGTACACCGCGACGGCGTCGTAATCCGCGGCAAGGCGGGATCTTACTACGTCAAGCAGTTGGCGCGACATGCCGTCATGAAGGGTGTGTCGCTACCAATTGCGGCCAACACAATTGAAGTGCCGGAACCGTACCGTGTCCACGGACACTGATCCACATTGAAACCTTGAATTGCTTGTTCGGCGCGCTCATGTGCCCAATGAGATCATCTCGCTAGGAGGATGTGAAATGTTCATGAAACCGCTTTGCATAACGGAACAGGACCATCGGAGCCTACAGGTGCTGATCGACGCCAGCCGCGAGCAGCCCAATGGACAGAGACGTTATTCCGACGCTCTACAGAGCGAGATAACACGTGCCCGCATCGTGGACGGGAGCTCCGTTCCGCGTGACGTAGTGACTATGAACTCCAGGGTTCGGCTCCGCGATCTGGACACTGGCGAAACCGAAGTCTACACGCTTGTTTATCCGCGAATGGCCGACCCTGGTGAGAATCGAATCTCTATCTTGGCGCCCGTTGGCACTGCGATTCTTGGCTGCAGCATCGGCGACGTGATCGAGTGGCCGGTCCCGGCCGGTGTTCGGCGATTGCTTGTAGATGACATTCTGTACCAGCCAGAGAAGGCGGGCGACGCGGCACTATGAGCAAGCCTGTCCATTGGCGCACGAGCGTGCTAGAGGAGAAACCACAAATGACATCACCGTTGACAGTCGATGCCCTGAGCCGTGCAATGAACGCCCTCAAATACTCGCTGGCGAACTATTTGCAGTTCGCGCGACCGTGGGTCGATGGCGACTCTCGCGCGATCGACGACACTGTCGCGCGTGTGGCGACAAATCACGATGACCGTGCCACTCGAATCGGCGAACTGCTGGTGGAGCGTCATGGGCATGTCTTGTCGCGAACGTTTCCAGCCGCCTTTGCGGCGCTGAACGACCTATGCATCCGCTACGTTCTCCCCCTCGTTATCGAAGATCAGAGGCAGATCGTCCGCCTCCTAGAAGCAGTGGCCGTCGAGTTGGCAGGTGACGTTGAGGCACACGATCTGGTGTCTGGATTCATCGACCAAGAGAACAGACAGTTGCGCGCTCTCCGACAATTGTCAGGCGATCACCCCGTGACGAACAGGGGCGCACGCATTCACACGGTCCCTCACGCGCGTATGTGGTCAACCTCCGTCCACCGTCCAAACAAACGAATCCCGCGCATAAATGAGCCAGTTCCTGAAGCTAGTGTCAATCTAGATCGTATTGCAAGGAGGACTTTTGCCATGCTAGTGTTGTCGCGCAAGGCCGATCAGCGAATCGCCATCGGAAACGACGTATGGATCACGGTGCTGAAGATCGTTGGGAATCGCGTGAAGGTCGGCATCGATGCGCCAGATTCGCGGCAGATCATGCGAGGCGAGCTCGTTCCCGAACGTTCGGTCGGAGCGGTTAGGCCGATCGCGCGCCGCGCGAAATGACCGACCGCCATTTGCAGGCTTCCTCATCACCTACACCCGTGCCTTGCTCTCGAAGTGTATCCGAAACACGAATGAAGCGATGGACGTATTCGCACATCGAGTATGCAACACATCGTCCGATGTTCCCCACGGCCACACCTTCTGATGCGATGCGAAAGCTCGGCATCGACGCAAGTAGCATGAACCCAGCCATGGCATGAACGCGTTCGAACTTGTCTGCCGTTACCCAACGTAAACCACATAGCGACAGGGAGCCGTCGTTGGCGACCAAGAGCACGTTAGCGAGGGCCTGGCCGATCATTCTCCAACAATCCCAAGGAGCACAGAAAGATGATCGACTGGATCGAGACTCCAAATGAGTTCCGTGAATTCGTCGCTAATTGCATGCGGCTGTGTGTTGCCGTACTACTCGGTGGACTGTTAGGCCTCGAGCGAGAACTACATGGGCGATGGGCAGGACTAAGAACGCACATGATGGTGTCTATAGGCGCGGCCATCTTCACCATCGCCGCTTTGGCAGTCGCGCCGAACGATTCGAACGAAGTAACTCGTGTGATCCAGGGAGTCGCAGCAGGAATCGGCTTTCTCGGCGCGGGCACGATTCTCAAGCTCAACTCTCAATTAGAAGTCAAGGGACTTACGACAGCAAGTTCCATTTGGCTGGCGGCGGCTCTCGGCACCGTGGCCGGCCTGGGCGAGTACACCTTGGCAGCCGCATCTGGCTTGGTGTCACTTGTTGTCCTGGCCGTGCTGCGACCACTCGACAAAGCCATTGCGCGCGATTCGAATTGGAAAGATCAGAAGAAGAACTCTGATGCGTAGCCGAAGGAGGCCGCGTGCAGGTTAGCCGAGCGATGTGATTGTCCACGGCTGAAGACGCCGCGCGCATCGCACTCAACATGAAAACGCTTCACAGCCCGGACTCGCGTCCAAAGGGCTCACGAGTTTTCTCTTTAGGATGTCGTTACGGAATCCACCCGCCTCATGATGATTGATTGCAATAGATTGATGTCGCCCAAGATCCGCCCAGTACATATGCGACCGTCCCTAGATCTGGCCAACGATCTCATCGAATCCGGCCTCCCAGACAAGAAAGGCATAGTGTTGCGGAGTGAATCGTCATCGGTGTCCCTGTGAGCACGTAGAAGGTGCCGGCAGAGCAAGCATCTCGGCAAGGAATTTCGCCGACGCACTTCGCCTACTCGGGTTCAGCTGGCAGAATGTCTACGCGATGATCGAATTGGGTGCGATTGACAATGGAACGCTGAATCTGGTGGCGCAGCTGAGGTGCCGGATGACGCGGCGTTGGCCAAATTGCAGCAACTGCGAGGTGTGGGTCGATGGACCGCTGAGTATGTGCTCTTTGTGGCCTCGGTCGATGGCACGTATTTCCGGGCGACGACGTAGGGCTCGCAATATCTTGACAAGGTGGCTGGGGTTAGGCGAGGAACTGGATTACGAAAGCGTGCGGCGCGTACTGGCGTATAAGTGGATTGATCTTATTCAATCAAGCTACGTTGTCGCAATCGCTACGGGATGCCCACATTGAATACGTGCACATCCCGGGCCTGGGCGGACTGCGCCGCCATCAACTGAATTCACCGAACACGGGCTGGAAGAATGCGCCCTTTCAGGGCATGCGGATTACATGCTGACGGCACAGTTTGAGGAACGTCTCTTGGAAGTCCTTAATCGATCGCGAGGCCATCGGTCCGTACTGATGTGCGCGGAGGCGTTGCCCTGGCGCTGCCATCGGTGCTAATCGCAGCCGTATTGGCAGTGCGAGGTATTGCCGTCGAGCGCATCCTGAGCGCTTCTATGGCTCAATTGCACTTGATAAGGCCCTGGGCGCGTGTGCATGAAATGCGCATCACGTATCCGCCTCGAGCAGTAGGGGATTGAAACGATGCGAAGGATTCAGCTGCCCTAGCCTTAGATCTCCGCTACGTGGCTGAGAGAAGTGAGCTATGTTTGAACATGAAACAGTGGGTTCTCTCGCAGCTCCGATACCTCGACGAATTGGCTAGGCATCCCGATTTGCAGCCCTGCCACTTCGACGAGCTGCGCACGATTGTAGCTCAGGCCACGCGCAAGGCCGCGCAGGTCGGTATCTCCGTGCCGCGTGTTCGACAGGGACCGATTTCGATCGACCTGTGCCGCAGGATTCTGGCAGGCGTAGTTGCAGAGATCAAACCAGCGAGCGATCTGATGACCGTTGCAGAAGCTGCCGAAAAATTCAATGTGTCGAAACGTACTTTGTACAGGGAGATTGAAAGTGGCAATCTCCCTTGTGAACGAATTCGCGGCACGATCAGGATTCGACCGGCTGATCTTGAGCGGCATCTGGCCCAGCGTCAAGCGTCGGGAAGCCTATTCGACTAGCTTCATTCGCGAGATAGTCTCGATTAGCGCTCAAGTGTCCGTATCGTCGCGCCACCATTCGAGTGTCTCTGTGATTTAATAGCGTAGCCACAGTCAAGGCGTCCTGCAGCGGAAGCCGATAGTGGGCGAATGAGTGGCGCAGTGTCGTAGCGCAAAGTTTCGGCATGCCCATGATTCGTTTGAGGCGGCGAAAGCGACATCGGATTGAATTCTTGTTCCACTGCACGCCCCGGCGATTACGAAAAAGTTTTCCCGTAGGGTATTGTTCTGCCAATCGCTTGACGACCTCCAGCGCGATCGGAGGCAGATAGACCACGGTAGAGTGCTTCTGGCCCTTGCTATCCACGATCGGCAACACCAGGCGATCGCCGTCGAGGTGCTGAGCCTCGAACTTCGCCATCTCCTGTGGTCGTGCTCCGCTGGCAAGCATAACCAGTGCATAGTCTCGGAATGTATCGTTGCATGCATCTAGTAACTTGGGCCACTGTTCAACCGGTACGAACTCTTGGCGGACTGCAGGCGTTGGCTTCTCCATCTTGGCGATGGGGCTGTACGGCGCGTAGCCCATCTTGACGCCCCAGTTGATGGCGATCTGCACGACCGTGATCCGGGTGTGCCGCGTCGTCGGTCCCCAGGAATACCCGTCTACCCACCGCTGGACGTGATACGGCCGTAAGTCGCGGACTCGTAGGGACGCAGGGATCGACAGGCCAAAGGACTTCAGGACCGGCTCGCGCCTCTTGCAGGTTTCGGTGGACCTGTTGCCTTGGAGCCACTTCCAATAGGCATCAAGGACTTCCCGGACCGTGCGGGTACCCAGTGGGACGCCGCTGGCCCGGTCGCTCATCAGGCGGTGGTACTCATCTTCGGCCGCCTTCTTGTCCTGGCCGAGTTTGTGCTGCGTGCCGTCGATCTGGCAATAGTAGGTCTGGTTCTGCTCGCGTAGCCACATGGCAACCCTCCACAGTGAATCTAGGTCACTGGTGGGCTGCCGTGCATGAAACGTGCACCGAGCGTGCAAAACTAGAAGGGGTTGATCGTAACCCCTTCCCAAAAAAGAGCCAGCGGTGGGAGTCGAACCCACAACCCCCGCATTACGAATGCGGTGCTCTGCCGATTGAAGCTACGCTGGCGAACTGGTTCGAATTTAAGATTTTACGACAGATCCCCCTGGTCGGCTAGAGGGGCTGCAGGCGGCCACGATGAGGCCGAAAACCGGGGACGCTTGCCGATGCGGCGTCCCCGCCGAGAGAGCCAAAACGACCAGGATGCCCCCAGCAGAATCAACGATCCCAGCATGACAGACACCAGGAACAGGGTCGCGGCTCGCTCGGTTCGCAGCCATTTGGCGTCGTAGAACAGCGCTAGAGCCGCATAGCCGATAGCGAGGCTGGCCAGCACGATGCCATACGGCTCGCGCGACGGCACGCGGACCGCGGCGAACGCCACGGCGAACAACAAGGTCGCCAGCAGCAACCGGCGGATCGAGAGATTCCACATGTCGGTGATTCTACCGGCTCGGCGTGGGGCTACGCGACAATCGCGGTCCTGGGGCAACTTCCCGCCGGTCTTCGACAGGCTGCTGCAATCTCGGCAACAGCGCAACCACTACCCGTCATCGCCACTTCCACGTCTTCAACACCTGGCCAAACGCGGAAGTAATCTCGGGCGTATCCTTTCCCGCTGCCGTGAGCAGGTAGACCTGTCCGTCGCGAAAGACGGCTGCGACGCAGCGGGGATGCGACCAGTCGACGCTGCTCGTCTCCATTACGAAACCTTCGATTCCGTCAACGTGGATGGCCTTCGGCGGAGTGCTGCCGCTGTCTTCAAAGTGTTGAACGAGTTCACGGGCTGTTGCCATGCGGGGCTTACCGACGTCGACCATCAACACACTATGCGACGAGTTTTGGGCCGCATCAGTCGATAGAAGCATCGCTTTGCACACGTCACTCTTGGGCCGCACGCAGACCCAGCCCGCTGGTACTTCGAATCCAAACTCGCCGAAATTCGTCGGCCTTTCCCGTCCGACCAGCACTAGGACGCATTGCAACGCCAGCGCTAGCGTAAAGCAGGTGCTCGCCGCACGCGTTGACCGTCGACCGATGCGGTATGCGATCCACGCAACGGTCAGGGGAATTACGGCGCTGCCCAGGAGTCGGCCGAATTCAAAACCAACCGCATCGGCCGGAGTGGACGCACGACGCATCGCCTCGGACCAACCGATCGGCAATTCAACGGCAAGCCAACCGGCGACGGGCAATAGGCACCACCAAGCCAACAATCGCGGCTTTCGCGGGCGCTCCTCCGGTACAGTCGCTTCCGGCGGTGCCGTGCCTTCCATTGTCCAAAATCCCTCGGCAAGGTGCACAAACTGCGATTTCAACACCCAACGTGCCGGCCCCTGGACGCTGCTACCGGGTTGGCCCGACGCCAATAGTCGGGGAAACCTCGAGGCGGCCCACGGCCTTAGCGCACCGCGCTGTGGCTCGTATTCACCACGGCCCCATGCCGGTTGCCGCGCGGCGGGGAGGTTTCGGCGACGGAGGTCGTCGCGGCGTCGGCTTTCGGGCGCTTGTGATTCCAGGCAAACAGCTTGGGCGGGTGCACGGCTTTGTCGCCCTTGATCACGACCACGTGGTCGACGGTCTGCGCGGGGCCATAGTGCACTTCGAGTTGCACGTCGGTGCCGTCGGCGATCGACTCGACCGGAATGCCGACCACTTCCCATAAGCCGAACGTGGCCACGTCGGCCGCGCCGTGGGCCAGGGCCCGAGCCGCCTTGGTGCCTTTGGAGTAACCCTGCTTGAAGGCAAACACGTCGACGCTCGTGCCCACTTCGCGATCGCTCCACACGGGCGATCCCAGCTCGGCAATCACGTGCGTGCGCGGCACGCCGGCATTCAGCACGTCCATATTTCGCTTGTCGGGTTGTTCGGTGGCCTTGATGGCCGCGCAGCTCGAGAGACCGACCGTTGACAACAGCAACACCGCGGCCGCTTGGCCAAGCATGCAGGCTTTCATGGCGAGGGCTTCCATGAAGAGAAAAAGGGACCGGACTGAACAGCCCGGAAGAAGGGGGGCGATGTTAGTGTTCATCGGCCGAAATCGTCAACAGCATTAGCCGCACGCATGCCATCACCGCTAGCGTCGAGGAATCGTCGCGCGCCATGAAAAAGCCGCCCGGAAGCGGCTTTGCGAGCGAGTGCCCCGGCGCGCACCCCGACTTGGGCGAGCTCTTTCAAACCCGCCCAAGTCTTTTGGGGCGTCCTTCTGGCTCTGTGAAGAAGCCAGAATGCGCAGGCGAGGGTTTGTAAAAGGCCGGCGCCGCCGCAACCCGGCGACGCCGGCCTTTCGATCGCAGACGATTAACTGGTTTCGCTGGCGAACTGGAAGCCGTGGTAGGCCTCGTTGCCGTGTTCGCCGAAGTCGAGACCTTCGGCTTCCTCTTCCGGCGTGACACGCAATCCGATCGTGTACTTGATGCCGAAGAACGTGATCGCACCGGTGACGATGCACCAGCCGAAAACGGCAGCTACGCCGATCGCTTGATCGATCAACTGCGTGGCGTCGCCACCATAGAACAGGCCCGGGTACGGTGAGCCCTCGCCGGTTCCCGTCGAGAACAGCCCGACCGCCAGCGTTCCCCAGGCACCGCAGGTGCCGTGCACCGAGATGGCACCGACCGGGTCGTCGATCTTGAGCGTGTGCTCGATGAACACCACCGAAAGCACCACGACCACGCCGCCGATGGCACCGATCGCCAGGGCGCCGGGAACGGTGACCCACGCACAGGGCGCGGTGATCGACACCAAGCCGGCGAGAGCACCGTTGAGGGCCATCGTGGCTTCCCACTTCCCGAACATGGCCTTGGCCGTGAAGATCGCGGCAATCGCGCCGGCGGCAGCCGCCGAGTTCGTGGTGACCGTAATCAACGCAATGGCGTTCGCATCAGCGGCCATCGTGCTACCGGGGTTAAACCCGAACCAGCCGAGCCACAGGATGAACACCCCCAGGGCCACGAGCATGATGTTGTGACCCGGAATCGCCTTGGGCTTGCCCGACGAGTCGAACTTGCCGGTACGTGCACCGAGGGCAAACGAGCCGACA
>ERZ869936.218-NODE-218-length-64828-cov-7.586000_pt1 | contig 64828 bp, 55 predicted proteins | sample MGYA00520876_ERZ869936 | MGnify/ENA primary metagenome ERZ869936 (study PRJEB32218, sample SAMN09650985) | biofilter metagenome | isolation source: enrty point of leading RO module | place: Saudi Arabia: Thuwal, RO plant located on Red Sea | collected 2016-02-17 ... | reverse complement strand
CCCTCGGCCTCCAGCGTGACAGGCTGGCGCTCTAACCAACTGAGCTACACCCCCGTCGCCTCGACACGCGAGAAGTCTCGGTGCCGAAACAGGTTGAACCTCAAATTATAGCCGGCCCCCGCACACTCGCAAGGGGAGGGCTGTTCCGGTCGTGGCGGCCGTATCGGTTGCAAGCGATGCCCGAGCGGTCGCTTCCGCTCTCGCGCTGCCGCTGCCGGATTCCGCCGAGCGGTTTCGTAACCTAGGTTTTCAGTGTTGAGGCCCCACCCATGAACTTCCACGACCTATATCGATCCGTCTTTTCGCGACTGGAACATCTCGATTTCCAGCAGTTCGCGCTGCTGGTGATCGTGATCGTCGTGTTCGGGTTCTACTGCCTGCGAGGTTTTGGATCGCGCTCGAATTACTGAGCCGCCGCTGACGCTCTACCGCGATCAGGACGAATTCACCGGAAGATTCGCTCGACAAGGATACTGGCATGGACATCCCTATTTCGCTCCCGCTCCCCGTGGCCCTGGCCATCATCGCGGTGTTGGGCTACATGGCCGGACGACGCTCGCGCGTGCACGCCATCAACGAGGCCGACAAGGCCCGCCGTGAGTTGCGCCGGGCGAAGGTCGTGGCCCGCGAGCTCGAGCAGATCGCCGAGGGGGTGCGCAAGAACCTGGCCACGCACCACATGAGCGTCGCCAAGTTCAAGGAGCGCGTCGGCAAGCTCAGCCAGGACGAAAAAGAGGCCGCCTGGCAGGACCTGTGTGCCGAGGCCGAACAGATTCTCAAGCCCACGCTGCGGCTGGCCGAACAGATCGCCCTGGCCTACGACGAAATCCGCCAGCAGACCAACCAACTCATGACCTTCAGCGAGGTGCGCACCGATCCGCTCACGCGAGTGAGCAACCGCCGCTGCCTCGATGAAACGCTCGACTCGATGTTCGCGCTGCTGGAGCGCTACGAAGAGTCGTTCTCGCTGGCCATCTTCGACATCGACCACTTCAAGCAAGTGAACGACAAGAAGGGCCACCTGTTCGGCGATCGCACGCTGCAGGCCGTGGCCCGGATTCTCGACGAGACGGTGCGCGACACCGACATCGTGGCCCGCTACGGCGGCGAGGAGTTCGTGGTGGTGATGCCGCACACGACGCTCGACGCTGCCTGCACGTTTGCGGAGCGCGTGCGGCGGCTGGTCGACGAGTCACTGGGGCTGACGATCAGCGGCGGCGTGGCGATGGCGCTGGAAGGCGACAACGCCCAAAGCCTGCTTTCGCGGGCCGACGCCGCGCTCTACAGCGGCAAGGCGGCCGGCCGCAACCGCATCTTTTGCCACACCGGCGCCGAAATCGAACCGATCGAAACGCAGGCCGCCCCGGCTCCCGAGCCGGTCGAGTCTGCATCGTAGTGCGCGGCAGCACGTCACGCGCTTGCATCCTGGCGCTTATCGCGCGCATGAACGCATCAGTGCTGGTGCATGGTTCGAGAGTCACCCCAGATCGGGGCATTGGACACTGCCTCGCCAGCATGATCGCCGGGACAGCGGACCGGCTGTCGACCGCCCACCAGAGGGAACTGGCATGGCCAAAGCCCCCGCAAACGCACTTATAATAGGAGATGGCACACAAGTCGCACTTCTCTGAGCATCAACGTCGGTAGCGCGGCGGACTTATCTAGCGCCACCGACTTCACTTCCTCGAGGTCTCGTAAGGGAGGTCATCATGTCGGCTCAAAAAGCGGATCAAGGCGAACAGAAACAGGTGCAGGGTGCCGTCACCAAAGCCATCAAAGGCACCGGCGACACGATCGAAGGCACGCTCGACGTGGCACGCAGCTCCACGGTCAAAGCCTTAAAGGGCGTCGGCGAGGTGGCCGGCATCGTGCCGAAAGTCACGGCCGACATTCTCACCGGCACGCTCCGCGCCGCCAACGACGTCGGCTCCGAGTTGGGCAACGTCGTCAAGGGCGCTGTGATCGGCATCATCAAGGGCACCGCCGAAGTGGCCTCGGTCACCGTCGGCTCGCTGGCCGATATTGCCAAAAGCGCCATCGGCCAGGCCAGCGACGTGGGCGAAGACCTGGGCGAGGTGGCCCTGCGCACCACGCAGGGCGCGATCGCGGCCACCAAGGACGTGACGCTCAACCTTACCGATGCCGCGGTGAGCGTGGCCCGCGGCACGATCCACGGCGTCAGCGAAGTGGGCGGCGACCTCGGGAAAACGGCCCGCAACGCGATTCACGGCACGATCGCCGGCGCTCAAGAAGCCGGCGGCGACGTCATGAAGGCCACTAGCGGTTCCGCCCGCGGCCTGATCAAGGGCACCGCCGAAGTCGGGGGCGACCTGGCCAAGGTGGCCCGCAGCGCCGTGGAAGGCGCGATCGACGCGGCCAAGGAGCTGGGCCTGAAGGCCGAAGACGCCGCGGCGGCCGCCGCCAATGGCGCGATCGAAGGCGCCGGCGAAGTGGGCGAGTCGGCCGTGAAGGCCGTCACCGGGGCGGTGACCACGACCATCAAGGGCGTCAAGGTCGCCGTGAAAGAGCCCTTCAAGAAAGGCTAAAGCGGCCGGCCTTTCCGGTCGCTCTACAATTCGTTGTCGACCCAGCCGGGTTCGCTGCCCAGCCACGGAGGGCGCGTCACGGACGGTGCAGCGGTCCGGTTGGAAAACCTTAAGAAGCGGGTTAGCATCCGGTTGAAGTATTCAACCGGCTGCGTGATGCATGGAGGCGATCTCAAGATCACGACGCAAGGCGTTATTTGCGAGCCGTGCGGAACTTTGTTCGGCGCTGGGCGAGGTTGAAGTTGGCCAGGATGGCCTCCTTCAACAGAACGATTAGGGGAGACCATGCGCAAACGCATTGTTGCGAAACCGACCGGTGCGATCGACCAGCGCGACGACTGGCTCGACCTGGAGCAGTTGGCCACGGTGGAAGTCACCTCCGAAGACGCCGACGCGCCGATCGAGAACGCGCTGGTGCCCGGCGCGTCCAGTGGTTGGCGGGCCGCCCAGCCGGGCGAGCAGGTCGTGCGTCTGCTGTTCGACCAGCCGCAACGCGTCGACCGCGTGCACCTGCGGTTCCTCGTGCCCGACGAACAGCGGACGCAGCAGTTCACCCTGCGCTGCTCCGACGACGGCGGCGCCACCTACCGCGAACTGGTGCGCCAGCAGTGGAACTTCAGTCCTACAGGCGCCACCGACGAGGTTGAGGACTTTCAGGTCAACCTCGAGCGGGTCGATGCGCTGGAGTTGGCCATCGTGCCGGCCATCGGCGGCGGCCGCAGCCGCGCGACGCTCGAAGAACTGCGCGTGGGGTGAGCGCCGTCGACGCTTGTCCGGGAGCGGACGCGTCGTCCTGCACGCCGGGCGCAAAAGAACGCCCCAACTCCATGCGGTAGAGTTGGGGCGCCTCGGGCGTCATGAGCCGCGCGTGGGAGCGGCGCGAATCAAGGAGCACGCTCTGCTCGAAGCCGTGGTGCGAGTCGTCGATGTTTGCGGAGGTAGGTCAAAGCTCCCACCGCGCTCAAGACAGCCAACAGCCAACTCGAAGGCTCGGGCACGACGACGAAATCGAGGTTGTACTCCGTCAGCGAGCCGAGCTGTTGAATCCAGAACGTGTATTCAGCGGCCGGCAGCGGCGGCACAAATCCTTGGGCGCCGGCTCCCGTGCCGATGTTGTCGAGGATGTCGGTGCCGGGTGCCGCGCCGCCGGAACCGAAATGGGTGTAGCCGAGCAGATTGGCCACGTTGGTGCCCACGGCCGGCTCGGTGAACGTGGCGCCTTGCTGCATGCCGATGAACGCCACCTGATCGACCGAGGCATACGAGACCAGCGTGATCTCAGTGAGCTGCGCTCCGGCCGGCACGGTCAGCGCGACATAGTCCAACTCGCCCCCCGCGACGCTGCCGATCAGGTTGTTGCTCCCGACATTCAGGACGAACGCGCTGGGAGCCAGCCGATCGCCGGACAGGTCTCCCGACGTCTCATTCCAGATGACATTGGCCTGGGTTCTGGCGGCGGCGAGCGAGATCAGGGTCGCAAGTACCACGGTCGCGAATCGCATGAGGACCTCCTCGGGGGTGACTCACCACTCGGCGATGATGCATATGCACGGCAATTCACTCAATGTAACGCCCCAGAGCTTCATTGCAAGGAAATTCGTCCAAGAAAATCCGCTACAGATCCGTTTTTGGCGAACAGCTTGAGGCGGGTTGGAAAGTCGCCAACCCATCGCGTTGGCTCGTGCACCTGCACGCCGATAGAATACACGTATGGAATCAATCATTCGCGACGTCATCGCACTGGACGACGCGCAAAAACGCGCGCTGGAAGCCGTTCTCGGTCACGAACTCGGTGCTAATCAGCGATTAGTGATCACCGTACTCGAGGCGGAGCCGACAGTGCCTTCCCCGGCAACCAGCGATCGCCCCACACAGTCGTTGTCCGACTGGACGGCGATCTGCGCAGGTCTCAGCGAGGCGCAAGTTGAAGGGCTCGACGCGGCAGTTGCCGAGCGAGCCAACTTCACGCGAGACGCGTCCTAGCCATGGACGAGGCACTCATCGACACGGACATCTTGTCCGAAGTACTTAAGGCGCGCAACGCTACTGTTCTGGATCGCGCTGCTCAATATCTCCAGGAGCATGGCCACTTCGCTTTCTCGGCGATGACATACTACGAGATCCTGCGCGGCTTTCGGGCCACTCGGGCGGTCAACCAACTATCCGCGTTCGTCGCAGTGGCCGCGACAAGCGATGTGCTTCCCATCTCGCTGGCGGTGCTCGACCGCGCCGCAGATCTCTGGGCCGAAGCCCGCTCGGGTGGACACCCGCACAACGACGCTGATCTAGTGATCGCCTCCACGGCGGTCGAGTACGATCGCGTGCTGGTTAGCGGAAACCTCCCACACTTCACATGGATCGAGGGCCTCAGGGTAGAGGACTGGCGACGGCCGTAGGTAGCGCGATCGCTCGGCGACAAGCAGCCCTCCTCCCCGCGGCGATGGCAACGCCTGGTAGTGGTTCACTTTGAGCGGGCTGGCCCCCGGCGACGGAAATCGGCCACCAGCTATAATGCCAGTATGACACGAGACCACCAGCACAGCCCGGACCCCAACGAAAACGCCGCCCGGATCGTGGGCGAGTCTGCCGGCCAGGCCGCTGGCGGCACGCCTGCCGACCTTGAGGCTGCCTGGGCGGAGTGGTCGAGCCATATTCAGAAGGTCGACGAGCGGGGCATGACGCTGCTCAGGGCGGCGTTTGAAGCGGGCTGGGAGGCCGCGCCTCGAGACATTGGGTAGCCGAATGCCGCTAGTCAGCGTCGACGAATAGGGTGTATTGCACCTGGATCTTTCCGTTCACCTCCGCCCAGCGGCGTTTTAGCTCTGGCATGCTATTGCATGTCGATGCAACGCCAATGAGCCGCCAGATAAGCTCCACCAGCAATTTGAGGCCGTATTGCCCGGTCAACCACTGGTGGTAGTTTTGTCCCTTTTGCGGCGTCGGCGCGTTCTCGCGCAGCCATGCGGCAACGTCTGGGTCGAGATATTCGTAGACGAGGTCCATTACCAGCTTTCCCCAGTACTTGGGGCGCTTCGTAACCGAACCTTGCCATTTCGTGAGCCTTGCGAACTCTAACCAGAGTTCATTCGGGAACGTGGGCTCCCACTTGCGCATTTCCTCCTCGAGGTAGGCCCGCAGCTTCACCTGCAAGGCGTCCTCGGCACGTTCGTACTGGTATCCCGTGGCTTCGTCGATCAGCGCGTCGAGGCCGACCTTAGCGCATGAAGCAAGGAACATGCTTGCGTTGACCGCCATTTCGCGCTGCCGTTCGGTGAGCTTTACCGTGGAGCCGGGCCGAATCGACGCCTCAAGGGCGTCAACAAACCAGCGGCAGATATCGATGGCAAGGTCGGCCTGAAGCCCCTTCACTTGCTTTTGGAGACCTTCAACCTCGGGCAGCCGAAAGCTGACAAATCGCTCGAGCACTAAGTTCTTGTCTATGAATGGTTTTAGACTGGATACCCCAATGTATTTCTCGAGGTCTCCGCCCCCCCTGATGCCGGTCAGCGTTTCGGTGAACGAGGTTCGCCCAATCACGCGGACTCCGTTGTCCAGGACGTAGACAGGAACGTCGAGGCCGAGAATATCCAGCGCGCCCCGGTACTTCGCGACGGGAAGGCCGCTGTCGACGACCAGCTCGCCCTTGATCGGCTCTCCCTTCCCTGCCTTGTCCCAGCGGGCCGCCGCAGCCCTCTGGGCAATCTCTCGGCGCTGTTCCTTCGTAAGCTTGGCGGCCCGGGCCTTCCCGCCCTTTTTGCCAGCCTCTCGAGATCCAAAATCCTCGGGAACCATCTGAATTCTCCCTTAAGAAAAGAGGGCCAACGTGCTTGACAGCCATGCATGATAGTTTATCATATGCCTAGCCGTCAAGCAAAGAATGGAGCGTCAGATGCGAAAGCTGTCCGCCGAGAAACGAGCTGCCGTCCTGTCCGCCCTGGTCGAGGGCATGAGCATCAGCGCCACCTGCCGCATGGTCGGCGTCAGCAAGGTCACGGTTCTGCGGCTGCTGGCCGACGCGGGCCAGTTCTGCGCCGACTACCACGACGTGTACGTCCGGGGCCTGTCGTCCAAGCGGGTCCAGATGGACGAGCTATGGGCGTTCTGCGGCTGCAAGGATAAGGCCAAGAAAGCCGGCGCTGGCGGCTACGGCAGCGTCTGGACGTGGGTGGCGATGGACGCCGATTCCAAACTGTGCATCAGCTACCTTGTCGGGGACCGTGGCGCTGGCTGTGCCGAAGTGTTCGTACGCGACGTGGCAGGACGCCTAGAGGGTCGGATTCAGTTGACCAGCGATGGCCACAACGTGTACGCCGACGCGGTGGACGGGGCCTTTAAGGGCGACGTGGACTATGCCCAGTTGGTTAAGATTTTCGGCCGGGTGAATGTCGAGGAACAGCGCCGCTACAGCCCGCCCGAGTGCAAGGGCTGCAAGAAGGAAACCAAGGCCGGCAACCCCGACCCCGACCACATCAGCACCAGCTACATCGAGCGTCAGAATTTGACGGCCCGCATGAGCGTCCGCCGCCTGACGCGGCTAACCAATGCCTTCTCGAAGAAGGTCGACAACCACGTTCACGCGCTGGCCCTGCACTACTTCCACTACAACTTCATCCGGAAGCACCAGACTCTGAAAACCACCCCGGCTGTGGCCGCTGGAATCGCCAACGCCCCGATGACGGTCCTGGACCTTGTTAAAATGATCGAGGCGGAGGAGAAGAAGCTGAAGGGGCGGTTGACCGACTACCTGCCGGCGAAAAATCAGGATTCAAAGTAAACCACTACCCAACGCCTGGTCGGGATAGTACTTCTCGAGCCCATGATCGATTGCTTCCGGCGTTGCATGCACGACCGATACGTCGCTATTCGTGACGAAACGCAGCTTCTCGACGACTTCGCCGTCGCATTCAGCCGTCGTCACGACCAGGCCGCGGCGGCCCGGCTACAGGCACCAGCCGACACCGCGCAACGCTTGCCGGGACCAGTGCGATGACCTCGGGCGGGATCTCGATGCCGAACAGGTCGAAAGTCGCGGCCACGGCGCCACCGCCATCGGCCCCGGCGGGTACCCGCCAAAGCTGACCCTTCTAGGCAATTCAACTTTCAAATCGGCACGCCCGTGTACGGCGGCATGACTTCAACGCGTGCCTCGGGATACAGTCGCCGAATCGTCTCGACCACGGTTCGCTGCTCGGGCGAAAGGTGCGCCTCGTCGGCTCTGTTGGAGAATATCACCCGCAATCGGTCATATCCGCGCTCGCCGAATAGCCACAACAATCCCGGTGCCGAACCGCTATCTGAGCCCACGACGGCGTAGCCCGAGGGATGGTTGCCGTCGCACCACGCATGCCTTTGGCGAATCCAATGCAAGTGGTAAGCGCCAACGGCCAGCACGATGCTCAGCAACGGCACAACCACCAGCAGGAACTGCTTGAGAGTGAAACGGAAGCGGCGTCGCGTCGTTTGCCGCATAGGTCCCCCGCGTACAATGTTCAGACATTTCTTGGCGAGCCAGTAGCCTGCAGCACCAACCCCTAAAAATACTCGGGCTCCTCGTCGTTTCCCTCCGCCTTCCATTGCGCGTAAATGGCCAGGAAGCAACCCACGATGACGCTGGCCGCGCAGATGCCGAGGAACTCGGGCGTCGAGAGCATTTCCCGTGCGCGCGCTGCCAACATGAGCCCAGAACCAAGGCCCACAAGCAGTCCGCCAGTGTATTCGGCAGTGAGTCGGATGCGAGACATCGAAGGTTCCTGTAGGGTTAGCGGAGCGAACTCCGAACGGGTTATTGCGCGTTGCTCGTGCCTGCATTCTAGCAGCCGATCGGCCGCGGGTTGGGGGCTGCAAACCGTCCCCACAGATCTCGGGTGAACCCTGAAGAAGCGGCGGGATCTGGAAGCCATGTCAGAACACATCAACGCACTGCGGCCCTTCGGGTTACTTCAATTGACTAATCCCAAAGCAACATTTACGATTGTCAATGAATGGCTGCGCAAAAAGGCTTGACACGCTCGCCCGGGACCGGGCGGGCGTCCACTCGTAGTAAAGGAGGGTTCGCACATGCCGTTGTTTGAAGTGGAGACCGACGCGCATATTATCATCACCTGGGCCGGAGACGAGGATGCCGCGGCGGGCGTCGTCAGCGATGCCTATCCCAGCGATCGCGTCATCCGGCTCACCAAGCGGCCCCGCGATACCTGGGTCATCTCGAAAAGCGCCCTGGGCATCGCCAATCAAGAGACCGACGTCTGTCACACCGCCCGCGATTGCCTGAGCAAGGCCTCTGGCGACAAGGTGCACGCCATTCGCCTCTACATGCACGAAACCGGTTCCGACCTGGAACGCGCCCGCAAAGTTATCGAATCGAACATGGTCATGGGCTGGTAAGCTCCGACCGCCGCGCGGCGCTCGCTTGTCGCCGCTGAAACAGAACTGTTTCTCTTCGTCAACGGCCCTGCCCATCGCTGGCGGCAGGGCCGCCTAGGCGGTGCATGCTGTGGAGTATGCACTTTTTGCATGACATCGACAGAAGAACACTTCCCCCGGTGCATCACGTTTTCCGAGGGCATCGTCATGCACGGAGTGCATGAGATACCGATTTCATTGACACACCCTGTGCGTGCGTTTTATCGTTACCCATAGAGTTTGTCCCGCCGACGGTCGCCTTGGCTCGAGAGGTCCCGCCTTGCGTTTACACGCCTGCTGGCTGGTGTCGTGCTGCTGGCTTGCTTCGAGCGTGGCCGTAGCCGCCGACGTTGCGTTCGAGCGCGACGTGGCTCCGGTGTTGGTGCGGCATTGCTTGAGCTGCCACAACACCAGCGAACTGGCCGGCGGATTGGATCTCTCACGCCGCGCGACAGCGCTGGCCGGCGGCGAGAGCGGCGTGGCGGCCGTCGAGCCGGGCAAGGTCGACGAAAGCTACCTGGTCGATCGCCTGCACGCCGGCGACATGCCGCCCGAGGGACAGGGCCCACCCGTGCCGGCCGACGCGATCGCCAAGCTCGAAGCGTGGATCGCCGCCGGAGCCGAGTGGCCCGACGAGCGCACGCTCAGCGCGTTCGAGTTCACCACCGACCAGCGGGCCGGCCGCGACTGGTGGTCGCTGCAACCGCCCAAGCGCCCCGCCGTGCCTGCCGTGCAACACTCCGATTGGGTCCGCAACCCGATCGATGCCTTCGTGCTCTCGCGGCTCGAAGCCACGGGCCTGGAACCTTCCGAGCCGGCCGAACGCGCCACGTTCATCCGCCGCGCCATGCTCGATCTGCACGGTTTGCCGCCCACCCGCGAGCAGATCGAAGCCTTCGTCGCCGACACCGCGCCCGATGCCTACGAGCAACTCGTCGATCGCATGCTGGCTTCGCCGCGCTACGGCGAGCGCTGGGCCCGCCACTGGCTCGACGTCGTGCGGTTCGGCGAGAGCAACGGCTACGAGACCAACACCCGGCGGAGCAACGCCTGGCCGTATCGCGATTGGGTCATCGAAGCCTTCAACCGCGACCTGCCGTATCCCGCGTTCATCCGCGCCCAATTGGCCGGCGATCAAACGGGCCACGATGCCGCCACGGGCTACCTGGTAGGCGGCGCGCACGACACGGTCAAGAGCCCCGACCCCGAGCTCACGGCCAACCAACGGGCCAACGATCTGGACGACATGATCGCCACCACGTCCACGGCGTTTCTGGGGCTCACGGCCGGCTGCGCGCGCTGCCACGATCACAAGTTCGATCCGATTTCGCAGCACGACTACTATGCCTTGCAGGCCGTGTTTGCCGGCGTGGAACACGGCGAGCGCGAGCTGCGCACCGCCGACACCGAAGCCCGCCGCGAACAAGCCCAACAACTTCGCCGCGAGCTCAAGTCGCTCGAGCGCGAGGCCGACGACCTAGCGTTGCGGCATCAACCGCTGGCCCGAATCGACGGATCGACCGAGTCGTCGCGGCCGGCGGTCAACACCCGGCTGAACGTCGACCGCTTCGCGCCGGTCGCGGCCCGCTTCGTGCGGTTCACGGTGCTGGCCACCAGCGGCGCCGAGCCGTGCCTCGACGAGTTGGAAATCTTTACCGCCGGCGACGACCCGCAAAACGTGGCTCTCGCCAGCGCCGGCGCCCAGGCCACCGCGTCGAGCGTATACGCCAACGGCACGCTCGACATCCATCGGCTGGAACACATTCACGACGGCCACTACGGCAACGCCAAGAGCTGGATCTCGGCCGAAAGCGGGCGCGGCTGGGTGCAGATCGAATTGGCCGAGCCGGCGACGATCGACCGCGTCGTCTGGGCCCGCGATCGCCAGGGCAATTACAACGATCGGCTGGCCACGCAGTACCGCATCGAAGTCAGCCAAACGGCCGACGACTGGCAACTCGCGGCCCACGGCGAGGACCGCCGGCCGTTCGATCCGCAGGCCGAACGCTCGGCGCCCGCGCGCACGGCCGGCCTGCCCGACGACGTGGCCGAGCGGATCGAAGCCCTCGAGCGCCGCGCCGCCGAGATCCGCCAGCAGCTCGAAGCGCTCACGCCCAGCAAGGCCTATCTCGGCACGTTCCGCCAGCCGGAAACCACGCACGTTTGCTACCGGGGCGATCCGATGCAGAAGCGCGAAGCCGTGGCTCCCTCGGCCATCGACGCCGTCGGCTCGCTCGCGCTCGAGCCCGACGCCCCCGAGGCCCGCCGTCGCTTGGCGCTGGCCGAATGGATCGGCCGCGCCGACAATCCGCTCACCGCCCGGGTGCTGGTGAATCGCATCTGGCACCATCATTTCGGCCAGGGCCTGGTCAACACGCCGAGCGACTTCGGCTTCAACGGCGGTCGCCCGTCGCACCCCGAGCTGCTGGACTACCTGGCCACGCGGTTCATCGACGCCGGCTGGCGGCCCAAGGCGATCCATCGGCTGATCATGCTGTCCGGCACGTACCGCCAGTCGAGCCGCTTCGATGCCGAGGCCGCGGCGAAGGATGCCGACAGCCGGCTGCTGTGGCGCTACCCGCCGCACCGCCTCGAGGCCGAAGCGATTCGCGATAGCATGCTCGCGGCCAGCGGCGTGCTCGACCTGCGGATGGGCGGTCCCGGCTACGACGTGTTCCAGGCCAACACGAACTATGTCAAGGTCTACGAGCCGAAGCGCGCGTTCGGCCCGGCCGAGTGGCGGCGGATGGTCTACCAGGAAAAACCGCGTGCCGAGCAAGACGCCACGTTCGGCGTGTTCGACTGCCCCGACGCCAACCAGGTCGTGGCCAAGCGCAACACGTCGACCACCGCGCTGCAATCGCTGAACCTGCTGAACGCCCCCTTCGTGCTCGAACAGGCCGAGTTGTTCGCCGCACGCTTGCAGCGCGAGTCGTCCGACCCCGCCGAGCAGGTTCGCCGCGCCTTCTGGCTCGCCTTCGGCCGCGCTCCCGATGCCGAAGAGCTGGCCGCCTCGCAAGCGCTGATTGCCGAGCAGGGACTTATGGTGTTCTGCCGGGCGCTCTACAACGCGAATGAGTTTCTGTACGTGAACTGAGTTTCGGTAGTGCTGCCGCGCAACGCGCCGTTGAAAACGATCACGGCTCGAAACAGAAGACGCGTCGCTTGAAAGCGACGGCTAAAGCGCGCTCCGCTCGCCGGCGTTTCCGCGTGCCGCCGAGAAGTACGAAGCCAGCATCGCTCCAACAACAATGCTTTGTGCCGGCTCCCCCTTTAGCCGGCACTTTCAAGTGCCGCGTGCGCGCCGCCGCGCGTCGCGATGCCACGACGCGCAACGAAAAACCGGCGGCCGGCTCCCCGTTTCCGGAGTGCCGACCGCCGGCTCTCGCTTCGTACGCTTGCGGGGCGTACTCCGCTCGACTACTGCTGGGCCACCATCACGATCTCGTTGCGATTCAGTTGGGTGTAGTCGTTCTCGCGATCCAACTGCTCGACTTCCTGGTGGCTGTCGACCACCGCGGTCAGCCAGCTAAAGGCCACCGGCTGGCCGTCGGCGTTCAGGCCCATCAGGTAGGCCTTCGTCGTCAGACGCACGTCGACGGTGATCATCTGACCGGCTTCGATGCCTTCGACCCGAGCCGTGGCCAGGTCCGAATCGGCCGCCGGCTGCCGCCCGATCGAGGCCACCAGGGCCACGTTGAACGGCTGGGCCACGGCCAGGCCGCTCTTGTTGCGAAGCGTCACGCGGTAGGCCGGGCCCTGGTTCTGGGCCACGTTGCCGCGATCCAACTGTCGCACTTCCACTAGCTCCAGGTCGATCGCTTCGGCCGCCACCGGAGCCGCTTCGACCACCGCCGTCTGCACCACCGGAGTGGCCACCGGCACGATCGTCGTGTCACAGTATCCGCCGCCGTAGTAGCCACCGCCCCAGTTGCCGCCCGGATACGGGAAGGGCAGGGGCCAGTTCCAGCCACCGCCGCAGTACGGAGGATCGCAAGGCTGGGTCGGCGGGCAGTACGGAGGCTCGGGCTGCGTCGGGGGAACCGGAGGCTGGGGCGGCGGCACCGGCCACTTGCCCGGAGGAAACTTGCCAGGATCGACGACCACCGGAGGATCCTTGATGACCGGCGGCTTGCCGGGCCACTTGCCGGGGAACTTGCCCGGGTCGATGACCGGAGGCTGCTTGCCGGGGAACTTACCCGGGAACTTGCCCGGATCGATCACCGGAGGCTGCTTGCCAGGAAACTTGCCGGGGAACTTGCCCGGATCGAGGACCGGACCCTTGCCGGGGTTCTTGCCGACGATCGGGCCGGGGAACTTGCCGGGCAACTTACCGGGACTGACGATCGGGCCCTTGCCGGGGAACTTGCCGGGCAGCTTGCCGTTGCCGATGCCCGAATCGATCGGCTTGGTCGGGAACTTGCCGGGAAACTTGCTGATCGGAGCCTTGTTCGAAATCGGCAGCCGATTCTTGATGGGGTTGGTGACGCCCTTGTTCACCACGGGCGAGAGCTTCTTGGTGGGCAGGTTGCGGGTGACGTTGGTGTTGAGCTTCCGCGTGGTGTTGGTGTTGAGCTTGCGAAGGCTGTTGCCGCTCGACTTCCTCAGGTTGTTGTTGCTGACCCGCTTGAAGTTGTTGTTGCTGACGCTCCGCTTCAGGCCGCCGGACCGCATGCTGCTGCTGGCCCGCTTGAAGTTGTTGCTGCCGCCGGACCGCTTGAAGTTGTTGAACTTGCCGGCCAGCGCGGGAGTGGCGATGCAGGCCATGGCCAAAGTCACACTTGCCAGAATGGTGAGTTTCGAGGTCTTCATCGTTCTGTCTCCAGTCGCTTGGGTGTTTTGTTTTCGGGTCGCGTGTCTCGCGTCCCCTCTGCCAACCCCAGCGTGAAACCCGCCCATCTGTTACAGCCGGAGCGAGAAAAGTTCCCCGGCCGCGCAGCTCAATGGTCCTAACTGCCGGTGAATAAACGGCTTAGGTGGGTAGCGATGAGCGCGATAGATTTCCGCTACGCCAGCGGCTTGCGCCCCACGAAGCGGTAGTACGGCACGCGCACACCCGGCAGATAGGGCACCGGCGACCGCTCTTGAGCGAGCGAGAGCGTTTCGTAGCGGCGCTGGAGGTACGGAAGATGGTCGGGGCTCAGGTGCACGTTGTCGCGGGCGAACCACGCCGGCCAGAAATGCCGGGTCCACCAGCCGTGCTGCACCCGCGGCGGCTCGGCGTGCCGGCGCGAGACGAAGAAGTCGACCACGCCGATCACGCCGCCGGGGCGCAGCAGCTCATACGCCCGATCGATCGCGGCGAACCAGTCGGGCATCATCGTCAGCGAATAGGAACAACTCACCACGTCGACCGGCCCGCCCGGCGGCTCGACCGCGGTGGCGTCGCCGCGCACCAGCTCGACGTTGTTCCAACCGTGCTCCGCGATCCGCTGCCGAGCCACGTCGAGCAGCGACGTCGACAGATCGACGACGAACACCCGTTCGAGCTCGGCCAGCCGATCGCCGAGGAATTCCAGGTTGGCCGCCGTGCCACCGCCCAGGTCGAGCCACCGCGCCCCGTGAGAAACAGGAATCGACCGGTAAAGTTCTTCGCGACCGTGCAGCAGTCGCCGGCGAAAGCGATCGTACGCCGCGGCCTGCGGACCGTAGAAGCTTTCCAACCGCTCGGCATGCGAGCCACCGCGAATCGGCGCCAGCGTCAGGTGATACAGCGTCTTGAGATCAGCCGCAATCGACATGCACGCCCCGGTTGCATTTTCTCGATGCCACGAGCCCGAAGCGCGAGCGAGGGTCTTTGTCGTAGGGCCTACGACCCTCGCTCGCGCTTCGGGCTAGTGTTTGTCTTCTCATTCTCGCGCGCGGGTGCCATGCTCACGCTGGCGTGAGCATGCTGCCCTAGCGTTTGCTTTTCGCGCATGCTCACGCAAGCGTGAGCATGGCACCCCGCATGCGGGCATGACAGAACCATTTGTTCTATGAATCAGTTCCTGCGCACATCCGCGATGTAAAAGCTGCCGTAGGTGTGCACGCGGTCGCGGGCGTGCAGCTCGTCGGCCCAGTCGGTGTGGTAGTCGAGCAACTCGCCCAGCGGCCGGCGGCGGCCTTCCCACTCGATGGGCAATCGGTCGACGTGAGCGCACTGCGTGCCACCGCTGCGCCACAGCACCCGGGCGCCGGGGGCGGCGCGGTTCAACAAGGCCTTCCACTGCCGCGCGAGCAGCGGCTGGTCGTGATGCCCCAGCCAGTCCATGTGGTCCAGCAGCACGAATCGCGTCAGCGGCTCGCCGTCGCGCTCCAGAAAACCGCAGACCGACGTGGTATGAATGCTCAGCCGGTCGATCAGGCCGTCGCGCAGCCGATCGAAGTTCTGCGGCTTCAGGTACTCGGGGCAGCAGGCCGGGCTGTAGCTGCCGGTCAGGTAGACGCGCCAGAAGTAGTTCTCGGCCAGCGAAAGCCGCGTGAACACCGACTCGACGCAGTTCTCGATGAAGCGGGCGATGCCCCCCTCGTAGTCGCGCTCGAGCTGCTGCCGCTGCAGCCGCGGCACGCCCACCAGGGCCAGGGTCGTATCGCGCCGCAGCAGCCAGCGGATCAGCCCGCGCCAAAGCTGCGGCTTCACCCGCTCGTAGATCGCCTGTTGCTCGTGAAGCTCGCGGGCCGCGAGCATGGCTTCCACTTCGTGCCGCAACCGCGAGACGCGATTGATGTAGCCGTTCATCAGCCAGGCGAAGTAGCCCGACGTGCCGCGGAAGTAGAAGCTGCGTCGGCGTCCGCGCCCGCTGAAGAAGCCGATGTGACGATCCCAGTACTGGCGGGCTCCCTCGCTCAACTCGTCGCGGAGCACGTAGCGGTACACCGTCGGGGCGGTGCTCCAGCGGCCCAGGCCGAACATGCGAAAGAAGTCGTCGAACTCCAGCTTGCGGATGCCGGCCACCTTGAGTTCCAAGAGCGCGTTCTGCCGCGGGTTGAGATCGACGCAGTGCACTTCGCCGGCGCCGGCCAGCAAATAGTCGAGCGCGTTGCAGCCGGCCGAAGTGATCATTAGCAGCCGGTCGTTCTGGTTGAGCTCGAGTGCTTCGCGATCGAGCCGCGGATCTTCCCAGCACGTGTTGTAGACGAGGTTGTGGCCGTGCACGTAGCCAAAGCAACGGCGGCTCAACGATTCGGCAATCATGCGTAATGTCCTCCGCCGCTTCCTGCCAACACGGGCACGTCCGCGTGCCAGCCCCACGTGAACTCGCCATCGAACGAGTCGACTTCCGGGGCGTTCCAGGCAAATTGCCGCACCTGGTTGCCGCGAATGCCGACAAATCCGGTAGGCTGTTCGGTCCAGCAGCCGCAATTGAGAAAATGCAGATCTTCAAACACTTCGTCGCTGGCCACGTGCGAGTGGCCTACGATCACGCCGTCCATGTTGCGGCGTCGGGCCGCGGCCGTGGCCTCGCGCCGCATCTCGTCGACGACGTGACAGAAGAACTTGGTTTTGCGCTTCAGCCCCCGCGCCAGACGATGCGAGGGGTCAAGCCATTGGGCGAAGTGGTAGATCGAATCGGCCACGTTCACGATCGCCCCGGGCAGCGCCATGGCCCGGTCCCACACATGGCCGTGGCACACCAGGTAGCGCCGCCTGCCGACCGAGACGACCAGCTCGTCGCGGCTGTCCAGATCGAGCACGTCGCGGCACCAGGCTTCATCGGGATCGTGATTGCCGCGCAGCCACACCAACTCGCTCGAGCGGGCGAACTGCCGCAACACTTCGAGTACGCGGAGATGGTGGGAACGCAGGCCTTGCAACACCGGACTCTCGAAAAAATCGCCGGCGATGACGAGCCGATCGACCACCAGGTGGTCCAGAAACCGAAGGAAGTCTTCGGTCCGCGAGTTGCGAGCGCCTAGATGAAGATCGCTTACGACAACCGTGTCGAATCGCAGCATCCGTGCGTCCTCTCGGGTGGGTCAGGTTGACGCCGGAAATAGAGCGAACCGCCGTGTGCCGAGAATGAAAGCCGTGTTAGTTTCCGGTGAATCGGGCGCGTGGTTTGCGCTAGCGCTTTCGGCCGCTCGCACGAGGGTGCGCCGGCACCAACGCGCGACGCACATTGCGCTTGACAATTTCTGCAAGCGGCCGGATTCTAGCTTGCCAGGAGGACCCACTCACGCTCTTGGCAATCTTCTCGTGGTGCACGTCACGGCAGGCATCGAACCGATTCGCACAACGTCGCGCGTCAGCGCGTCGGGCGTGGTTTGCATCGCCTTCGTGGCCGCGGTTGCCGGGCTCGCGCTAGCCGCCGACAAATTCGCTCTGGCGGTCTACGCCCTCAGCTTCTGGCACTACTATCTCTACGCGCTGGCCTACCGCTACGGCTTGGCCGCGCCGCCGGCGTTTCGCCGCGACGCGATCGTGATGAAGAGCGTGGCACTCGCGCTGCTCGGTTGGGCGTACGCCATGTCGGGGTTCGACGCCGCGTCGCTCGTCGTCGTGGCCGGCGGCTTCGCGCTCAACGCGCTGGGGGCCAAGGCACTGGGCGCCGAGCGCACGTACTACGGCTGCGAGTTGCTCGATCTGCCGCACCAGCGCATCACGCAGTTTCCTTACTCCTGGACGGCGCACCCCATGCTGCTGGGCAACATCGCGGCCTACGGCGGCACGCTGTTGAATGCCGAGTTCCGCGCGCACTGGTGGCCCCTGGCGTGCGCCCACGTGGGACTGAACCTGGGGCTGTTGATCATGGAGGTCGCTGTCGAGCCGTTGCGGCTGGGAACCCGGGTTTCCGCAGCACGTCTGCCGGCCCACGAGCTCGGCGTGGCCGCCATCAGCCTGGCGCTGGGAGCGGCTTTCGGCACCGCAGCGGCTCGCCACGCCGACGCCCTTGTCGGGGCCGGCCTCGGCGCCTGCGTCGCGTGTTTCGCTTATGGCATGTATCGCTTCTACACGTCTTCACGACCATCCCGAGTGGCTGGCAATCAACCGGAGGAAACCCAATGAGTTCCCCTACCGAGGCGCTGTCGGCCGGCGGCCACACGCGCGAAGTGCAAAAGCCATCGCGACTATTTCGCGCCCGCGTCGGACGCTTCGACGACGAGGCGGCCCGCGGCACGATCGACCGGCTCGCGGGCTGGGTCGTGGAACGGTTTCGCGAGGATCTCAAGGAGCGGCCCAGCAAGCACGTCTACATCAGCACGCTGCCCGAGGACGTTGCCGCGCAGATCGACCAGCTTCGCGACAGCGAAGTGATTCACGCCGACATCATGCGGCAGTTTCCGCCCGGCCACGTGCTGGTGCCGATGAAGCACACCGACGAGTTGTACATCTCGCACTACAACAAGGACTACGGCGGCGACCACGGACTGTTCGGCAAACACTACGACGGCAACCTGCGGTTCTTGCCGTTCGGCGGCGTGGTGCGTGCATTGATCTACCTGCAGTCCGACGGCAGGTACAAGGTCGTGTTCGGCGACAGCAAAGTGGAGAAGGCTTTTGCCACCTACGATTACGGCCTGTTGGACTTTCATCGCGAGCTGCACTGGGTCGAAGGCGAGTACCAGCCGAGCGAAGTGCAGCGGATTCTGCTGAAGTGCAACTACCTGATCGTGCCCGGCAACTCGCGGCGGCTGGGGCAAGCGGTCGAGGCGGTGAACACGGGCGTGTTCTACGTGGTCAAGGCGGCGATGGAATACTCCAAGAGCCCCAAGAACCCCGTACAATACGGCGTGGGCCTGATGTGCAATTTGTTCCGCCTGATGAACAACGTGCATCCGCTGGTGCCGATTGCTTTCTTGCTGCTGGTGTTCGCTTCGTTGGGTTGGGGAATCTACAGTCTCGTGACCTAAGGGCGGATCGCACTTCGCGGATCGCAGGAGCCGCGGCGGGAGGACTTCGATGAACGACCCGGCGGCGGCCGTGATCGACTACGCCCCGTTTGCCGTCTACGGCGTCTCGCACTGGTCGGTGCTGACGTTGTTCGCGGCCACGTGCCTGGCGCTGGTGTACGCGGGCCGGCGGTTGCGCGGCACCCGGGCGCTGGTGCGCATGCGCCGCGGCTTTGCCCTGGTGGTGCTGGCGGTGATGGTGCCTTCGAACCTTTATCTGTGGGCGCCCTCGCGCTTCGAGGTGGGGCTGTCGTTCCCGTTCGACCTGTGCGACCTGGCCTGGATGGCCGCGGCGTGGGCCTTGTGGACCGGGCGGGCGACGCTGGCCTACGGAGCGGTCTACTACTGGGGGCTCACGCTCACCATGCAGGGCCTGCTCACGCCCGACCTGCCGCAGGACTTTCCGCACATTTACTTCCTGATGTTCTTCGCCAGCCACTGCATTACGCCGGCGGCCGCCATCTTCCTGACCTGGGGCGTCGGACTGCGGCCCACCTGGACGCTGATGTGGCAGACCGTCGCCGCCACCGTGGCCTGGGGTGCGTGCATGCTGTTGTTCAATAGCCTGACTGGCAGCAACTACCTGTACGTCAACGCCAAGCCGGCCACGGCATCGCTGCTCGACGTGCTCGGGCCGTGGCCGCTGTATCTGCTCAGCGCCTTGGCCGTGGGCATTACGGCTTGGGCGCTGCTGACCTGGCCGTGGTACCTGGTGCGGCGTGGCGATCTCTCGACCGAGCTCGAAGGCGACCTCTCGGCGCGGCTGGCCTAACCCCACACCCGCGGGCGCCGCGCGGACCAGGGGGCTTCCTTCTCCAACTGGCCGGCCAGGCGAAACAGCGTGGCTTCGTCCGCGTACTTGGCCGTGAACATCATGCCGATCGGCAGCCCGCTCTCGGACATCGCCAGCGGCAGCGACATCGAGGGCTGGCCCGAAAAGTTGAACGGCGGCGTGAACGGAAACACGCGGTTCTGCCGTCGATACACTTCGCGCGGTTCGAGATGCACCGGGTCGATGTGACCGATCTTCGGCGGCGGCTCGCCCATCACCGGCGAGAGGTACACGTCGATGTCTTCGAACGCGGCCAGGACCTGCCGGGTGAGCATTCGCGCTTCGTGCTGCGAGCGCAGGGCTTCGACGCCGGTGACCTTGCGGCCCGATTCGAGAATCGACCAGGTGAGCGGCTCGAATTCGTCGCGCTCCGGCTCGCGCCCGACCTGTTCGATCAGCCGAGCCACGCCCGCCGCAAAGTTCGCTGCCGCGGCCGGAGCCCGCGCGGCGTAGATCGCCCGGTAATCGATCCCCAGCCCCCGCTCGAACACCTCGTGGCCCAGCTGCGCGAGCAACTCCGCCGTGCGCGCGAGCGCCCCCAGCACTTCGTCGCTGATCGGGCGGCCGCTGGGCGTCTCCGCGCTCCAGGCGATCCGCAGCCGGCCGGGGCTCTTGCCCACTTCTGCGAGATACGGCCCCGGTTTCGCAGGCGCCGCATACGGCGAAGCGGGGTCCGGGTAGCCGGTCGCGTCGAGCATCGCCGCCGAGTCGCGCACCGTGCGGGTTACCACGTGGTCGACCACTTGCCCCATCACGTAGTCGTAGCCGTCGGGCAGGTTCGGGTTGCGGTCGCGTGTGACCTTCAAACCCACCAGCCCGCAGCAGGCCGAAGGGATGCGGATCGATCCCAGCCCGTCGGACGCATGGGCCACCGGCACGATGCCGGCCGCCACCGCCGCGGCCGACCCGCCCGAGGAGCCGCCGGCGATATGCTCGGGGTTCCAGGGATTGCGGCAGGGCCCCAGGTGCGCACTCTCGGTCGTGCCGGTGATGCCGAACTCCGGCGTGTTGGTCTTGCCGATCGGAATCACGCCGGCGGCGCGATAGCGCGTGGTCAGCCCGCCGTCCGCGGCATCGACGACGTCGCGTGCAAAGCGGCTGCCCGAGGTGCACGGCCAGCCGGCGACCGGCATCGCCAGGTCCTTGATCAAGAATGGCACGCCCCGGAACGGCCCGTCGGGTAGTTCGCCCGCAGCGCGGGCTCGCGCGTCGTCGAAGCCCTGGTAAACCACCGCGTTGAGCGCGGGGTTGTGCCGCTCGACGCGCTCGATGGCCGCCTCGACCAGTTCGGCCGGCGAAACCTCTTTCTTGGCGACCAGTTCAGCCAGTCCCAGCCCGTCGTAGTCGGAGTAGTTGTCCACCCGCGCCGCCTCCGGAGTTCGTCGTTGTGCTCACTCGGAGACAAGTATAAGAGTCTCGGCAGTCGCGAGAAACCATCCGCGCGCATGCACCGACACCGGACCGAACGCTCAGTGTCCCAGGTGCGGGGCGAGCAGGTTCGCCAGCGAAGAGCGATCGCCGACCCAGGGGGCGGGGGGCGTGGAGAGGTATTGCGCCAGCAGGTTGAGCCGCGTGGCGTAGATCGCGCGGCGCTGGGCGAACACGAGCCACGTTTCCTCGCTGTAGTCCACGCGCAAGCCCGACTCGGCCAGTTGCTGGCAGGCGGCCTCGAACTCGGCCCGCTCGATCCCCGGGCCTTCGCTGGCCGGATCGAACTGCGCGAAGAACCATCGCACTTGCGTCAGATCGATGATGGCGTGGCAGCCGATGCTGTAGAACATTTCGGCGCTCGCGCGCACCTTAGGGGCCGGAGCGCTGGGGTGGTCGCGATCGACGGCCACGGCCAACAGCGTCGCGGCGTCGAGTACGGCGCCCAGCGCGCTGACCCACGACTGCCCGTCGTGCGAAGAGCGGAAGTAGGGCAGAATCGGATAGGCCAGGTGGCTGTCGAGCATCTCGGCTGTCCACAGTTCGAACCGCGTGAACGTCTCGGCCAGCTCGTCGAGGATGTCGAACTGCGCATACGTTTCCAGCAGCGTCACCCCCGAGGGAGGCACGCCGGCCCGGGAGTCGAGCGCCAGCACCAGCACCTCGCGTCGGGCAAACGAGGCGTACAGCGTATACATCAGCGTGATCACCAGCGCCACAATCGTCAGGCCCGCGGCCCCGGCGGCCAGCATCAGGAACCGCGCGCCGGTCGAGATGGCCACGACGTCGCCGAACCCGATGGTCAGCAGCGACGTGCCGGCCACGTACACCGAGGTGGAAAAGTCGAGGATCGGCGGCTGGAAGTCGCCGCGAACGGCGTGCACCGTCAGCCCGAATCCCAGCACCAGCCCGAGCGTCCAGGAAAACAACAGCAGCAGGATCGTCAGCGGCGCAAACGTGCCGAGAAAGTCTTCGCGCCGCCAGGCCGGCTGCAAGCGCATGCCGATGCTGCGCCAGATCGGCCACGCCGCCACGATCAGATACCGCGACCAGCGCAGAAACGTGCCGGTGCGCCGCGGCAGCACCACGGCAAAGAAGATGTCGTACAGAATGACCGCGATCAGCGCGAGCCCGCCAATCCATTGCACGCCGGCGATGAGAGACTCCTTTCCACTGGCATCAGTGGGCTTTCATTCTATCCCATCCAGGCTGTGCTCAAAACGGCATTGCGTAGATCCGCCTGGTGGGTGTAACTGCTTTCCTTGAAAGAATTTGCTGTTCTTCAAAGCGACGGCCCCAAGGGCCGTCGTCGGCCCTCGAACGCGATTCCCGGCAGGAACAATAAAAAAAGATTGCTTGTCTCGCCGCCTGACTTGCGATATGCTCCCCCCGCACCAAGAATGCCTCGGTTCCACCAGGTAGAGCTAACGAAATAGCCGCCACGAATCCACGCTATCGGCACCCCCTCGGGGGCGCCAGCGTTGATTCGTGGCGGCTTTTTTTTGTCGCCGGCCCGTACCGCCGCGGCAGGCTCGAGCGTCGTCGTTGTCTTTCATAGAACGCATCCCAAGGTGATAGAGCAACATGAAGCATCGGATCGTCAGTTCGCTGTTGACAGGTTGGTTGCTGGCCCATGCCGCGAATCTGTCTGCCGACACCGTCATGGTGCCGGGGGACGCGGCCACGATTCAAGCAGGCATCGACATGGCGTCCGACGGAGACGTCGTGCTGGTCGCCGATGGCACCTACGTCGAGAACATCGACTTCAAGGGAAAAGCGGTGACCGTTTCGAGCGTCAATGGACCGGGGGCCGCGGTCATCGACGGTTCGGCCTCCGCCCCGACGGTCCGCTTCAATTCGGGGGAAACCGCCGGCAGCGTGATCAGCGGCTTCACGATTCGTAACGGACTGGGTGGGGGCATTGCCATCGGCGGGGCATCGCCCATCGTGCGCGGCAACACGATCACGCAGAACGTGTCCGACTTCGGCGGCGGCGGCATCGCCGTATCGGGCGGCGCTCCTCTCATCGAAGACAATTTCATCACCGCCAATCAGGCCAGCAACGGCAACGGTATGGAGCTGAGTTCCACCGCGGCCATCGTTCGCCGCAATACGATTACGCTCAACACCCGCGGTCCGGGCTCGGGCGGCGTCGGCGGGGGCGGAATCAGCGTGGTCGGCTCCGGCACCGCCCAGATTCTGGAGAACGTCATCGCGGAAAACAGCACCGACACCGATGGCGGCGGCATCAGTCTGTTCGCCGCCGGCACTCCCACCATCCGTGGAAACGTCATTCGCGACAACAGCGCCTCGTCCGGCGGCGGCATCAGCCATGCCAATTTCTCCGACTCGCTGATCGCCCAAAACCTCATCGTCGGAAACGTCGCCGACGAGGGAGGCGGAATCGAATGGCTCGTTCCCTCAGGCGATCGTGGTCCCCGGTTGGTGAATAACACCATCGCGTTCAACGACGCCCCCACGGGCAGCGGGCTGTTTGCCGACGGCTTCGACGCGAACGCCGAACTCTACAACAACATCATCGTGGCCCTCGACGGTCAGACGGCCGTCGAGATCGGCAACTTCAACGATCCCAACGCCCCCAAGTTCTTCGCCAATAATCTCTACAGCGACGGCGGGGACGCGTACGCGGGCGACGGCGTCGACCCCACCGGCACCGACGGCAATATCTCGTTCGACGCGATGTTCGTCGACGTAGCCGGCGGCGACTTTCGCCTGCTACCGCTCTCGGCGTTGATCGACGCCGGTACGAACGCCGCGCCCGACCTGCCCGCGTTCGACTTCGAGGGGCAGACGCGCGTTCTCGACGGCAACGGCGACCTGCTGGCCGTAGTCGACATCGGGGCGTTCGAACTCGTCCCCGAACCTTCGACGGCCGCGCTGTTCGCTCTGGGTTGCCTCGGCATCGCGGCCGCACGCGTTGCCTCGCGGCGGCGGAAACGCGCGGCGAGCGTCCGACGCTAACACCGCGGCGTGCTGGTGTTGGCAGTTGGCATGCTTCCGGTCCAGCGCCTCGCTCTCGTGCAGAGTCCACTGCGCGAACTCGTCGCGGCTAACCTGGCCGGTTGGTGCCTGCGCGGTCTGCCTACCGTCGTCGGGATCGCCTGCGGCGCGACCTATTGGGCCGCGCGCCACGGGATCTACGCGGGGATCAATCTCGTCGGCACGGTGGTTCTCGTCGCGAGCGTCGTGACGCTGCTGGCCGCCGCAAGCCTGCTGCCGGGCAAGTGGGATTGCCGGCCATCGGTGCTCGCGTACAGGTCTCCCTGACACTCGTCGGTCACTTGTGTCGCCGGGCCAGAAGGCTTTGCGTTCCAGCCGGGCAGCGGTCAAAATAGGCCCACGTGCGGCAGGCCGCTTCCTTCGCGCGACTGTCGGCGATTCGACGAACTATCTGAGGAGCCCCCATGTCGTTTCATTTGTTCACCGGCACCGACACCTACCTGGTCACGGCCGAGCTGCGCGATGCGGTCAACGTGGCCTGCGCGCTGGAAAAGCCGCTCTTGATCCGCGGCGAGCCGGGCACGGGCAAGACGGTGCTGGCCGAGGCGATCGCCGAGAATCTCGGCAAGGAACTGCTGACCTGGAACATTAAGTCGACCACCAAGGCCCAGGACGGGCTGTATGTCTACGACACCGTGCAACGGCTCAACGATGCCCGTTTCGGCGATCGCGACATCAGCGACATTCGCCAGTACATCAAGTTCGGCCCGCTGGGGCAGGCGCTGCGCAGCCAGGAGCGGGTGGTGCTGCTGATCGACGAGATCGACAAGGCCGACATGGAGTTTCCCAACGACCTGCTGCACGAGCTCGATCGCATGAGCTTCGCCGTGGCCGAGACCGGCGAGCGCGTCACCGCCGAGCACCGCCCGATCGTGGTGATCACCTCGAACAACGAGAAGGAGTTGCCCGACGCATTCCTGCGGCGCTGCGTCTTCCACTACATCGCCTTTCCCGACCGCGAATCGATGGCCGACATCGTGCGGGTGCACCATCCCGACGTCGAGGACGAGCTGCTCGCCCAGGTGCTGTTGCGGTTCTATTGGCTGCGCGATCTGCCCGAGGTGCGCAAGCGGCCTTCGACCAGCGAGTTGATCGACTGGATCGCCGCTCTGCGCCGTGGCGGCATCGCCCCGGAAACCATCGCCAAGGAGCTGCCCTTCATGGGCGTGCTGCTCAAACGCGAAGCCGACCTGGAAAGCGTACTCAACAACCGCCGCTTCGGCCGGGTGAGTTAGACGGGGAGGAAGAAACGAAGAGACAAAGAAGAAAACGCAAAGACGCAAAGAAACAAAGCCGCAAAGACTTACACCAGCCCGAAGCGCGAGCGAGGGTCGGGCTTGGTGTGGCTATCCGGTAAGAACCCTCGCTTGCGCTTCGGGCTAGTGATTTACGACGACGAGGAAGAAAACGCAAAGACGCGAAGACGCAAAGACGCAAAGGAGATGGCATGGGGAAGGGTAGGATTGTCACAATTCAAGATCCGAAGCTTGTCATGACGCGTTGCCGTTTGTTCTTCGTCATTTTCTCCCCCCTTTGCGTCTTGGCGCCTTCGCGTCTTTGCGTTTCCTTCCCCCAATGAACCCACCATGTTTGTCGACTTCCTCTACCATCTGCGCGAGTTCGGCCTGAAGGTCACCAGCACCGAGTGGCTGGCCCTGATGCAGGCTTTGCAGGCCGGGCACGCGCGGGCGGATCTCAACGCGTTCTACCACCTGGCTCGCTGCCTGCTGGTCAAGCGCGAGTCGGAATACGACGCCTACGACCGGGCGTTCGCGTCGTTCTTTGCCGGGATCGAGTCGTCGCCCGAGCTGAGCAAGGAATTGCTCGACTGGCTCGAGAACCCGGTGCTGCCGGAGATCAGCGAGGAAGATCGTCAGAAGATGGAGGCCTTCGACCTCGACGAGCTCGATCGTCGGTTCCAGGAACTGCTGCAGGAACAGAAGGAACGCCACGACGGCGGCAATCGCTGGATCGGCACCGGCGGCACCTCGGCCTTCGGCCACAGCGGCGAACATCCCGGCGGCATGCGCGTGGGCGGCTCGGGCGGCGGACGCTCGGCCGTGCAGGTGGCCGGCACGCGCCGCTACCGCAACCTGCGCAGCGACCGCATTCTCGATACCCGGCAGATCGGCGTCGCGCTGCGCCGCTTGAAGCGTCTCGACAAGGACGACGGGCCCGAGGAGCTCGATCTCGAGCAGTCGATCGACAAGAGCGCCCGGGGCGGCGGCGAGATCGAATTGGTGTTCGGCCCGCCGCGGCGCAACCGCATCAAGCTGCTGCTGATGATGGACGTGGGCGGCTCGATGGACCCTTACACGCACCTGTGCGAACGGCTGTTCAGCGCCGCGCACGCGGCCAACCACTTCAAGAAGTTCGAGCACCGCTTCTTCCACAACTGCGTGTACCGCAACGTCTACACCGACATGCAGACCTTCGAGGGCGAGTCGACCACCGACCTGCTCAAACAGCTCGACCAGACCTGGAGCCTGATCTTCGTCGGCGACGCCTGGATGGCCCCCACGGAGCTGACGCATCGCTTCGGCGCCATCGACTACGACCACCGCAACCTCGTCACCGGGCTGGACTGGCTGCAGCGCATCCGCCAGCGCGTGCCCAACTCGGTGTGGCTCAATCCCGAATCGCGCCGCCGCTGGAACGAGCCCACCATCCGCCTGATTCACACCGTGTTCCCGATGTTCGAGTTGACGATCGACGGCCTCACCGAAGCCATCGACGTCTTGCGCGGCACCCGCCCCAACCGCCCCGCCACCAGTGCCGCCTGGGCCGGGTGATAGGCGAGCGATGACGTGGCGAAACGTACTCGGTGAAAACTCTCGCTCGCGCCTTAGGCTCGTGAGTTCGTGCGACAAGGAACGAAACGCAAAGACGCAAAGCCGCCAAGAGTTACACCAGCCCGAAGCGCGAGCGAGGGTCGGGCTTGGCGAAGTCCCGCCCGCTGTCGAGCGTTCGAATCAGGGCCGTGGAGAAGGTCCGAAGGTCGTCCCAGCGTGCCGCGAGCATCTCACGTATTGTTGAGTCGAAGCACCTGAAGAATAGCTCTGCCATTTGTATCCTCGCTTCCCGAACGATCATACGCGTGTTCGCATGCTCACGCGAGCGTGAGCATGGCACCGGTCGTGCCGGCCGCAAACTACTCCCGCTGCAACTCCTGCCAGTCCATTTCGCCTTTTAGGTCTTCGATGCGATTCTCGATCGCAGCCCGTTCTTCTTCCGGTTTGGCGAGCCACCACTCGCGCAGCCCGAGGTTGTCATACGGCACGACCCAATCGGCGTACTTCGCGTACGCCGCCCCTGGAAAGGCACTTGCGTCGCCGCGTAGGTACCGGTCGAAGAAACCCCGCACCAGGTCGTTCTGCGCCCCGATCAGCACCTCGGCCGGCGTCGAGCCCAGCAGCCCGTCGCGCAGGGGGCGCCGCATGAACAGCGAGAAGTCCGACAGGCCCAGGTGCGCCGCGTCCTTGATCTGGGCGCGATACAAACCGTCGCGCGTGCCGGCGTGCTCGAAGCGCTCGTAGGAGAAATCGTTGAAACTGCGCTGGCCGTCCTCGGGCGTCGTGCCAAACATCCGGTAGAGATTGCCCAGATCGGAGTGCACCATCAAGAACGGCACGGGCAGGTCGGCGTTGAACGGCAGAAACGGAAAGTCGCCGCCGTCGAGGTTCACGCCCGCCACGCAACGCTTGTCGAGCAGGCAGACCACGGCCGCCGTGGCCCCGCCAAACGACATGCCCATTTCGCCGGTCCGCTCCAGGTCGCAGGCCGCCACGATCTCGGCGACCGAATCGGGCACCTTGCCGCTTTCGAGCCGGTCGTGCACGAAGAGCTGATCGGCCGCCCAGGTCGGGGCGCTATGCGCGACGATACGCTCATCCTTGTCCAGCGACTCGCGGGCAAACTGCATCTGGCCCTCCAGCCGATCGTCGAACGTCCGGCCGGTGAAACCTTGCACCATCGACTTGGGAGTCTTGCCTTGGGCCTGGGGCGAGTTTCGCATCTCGTCGACCAGCGCCGGATCGATCGGGGCGACGCTGCCGTCGGGAAACACGGTGGCCGACGAGTCGTAGGTGTGCTGCACCGAGTACACGACGTAGCCGTGGCTGGCCAACTCCTCCATCAGCACCGTGTTCTGCGACAGGAACGACGTGTAGCCATGACTGTAGAAAATCGTCGGCAGCTTCTCGGCCCCGGACACCAGCGGCGCGTCTTCGTACGAGTTGGTCGAGGCATGTTTCAGATACGTGAGCATCGGACCGAATCCCAGCAGCCCGCCCATGCTGCGGGCCGTGTAAGCCGCTTCGGCGTCGCTGAAGTAGGGCCGCGGCTGCGCGCCCGCCTCGGGTTCGGCCGGGTACCACACCCGCACCAGCAGCCGCCGCGGCTCGTCGTCGCCGGCATCGAACACGCCTAGCCGGCTGGCATCGCTGAGTTCAAACGAGCGCACGCCCACCGCGTGCTGGCCCGAGGGCGCGGGCAGCCGCCCCACGGGAAACAGGTAGATCGCGGCCACGGCCAGCGCGGCCAACAGCGTCAAGAGCGTGCCGGAGACAAACGGCGTGCGCCAGCGGGGCGTCTTCCATTTCCAGAACGTGGCCACGGCCAGGGCCAGCAGAAACACCACGCTCACCGCCACGCCCACGCCGTCCTGCCAGCGATCGTCCCACACACCCACCGCTCCGGCCGCCAGCGCCGCGCTTGCCGAACCGGCCAGCACCTGCGGGCGCCAGCGCAACCCGCGTACCCACCACGCAACAACGAACACGGTCAGGGCCGCGATGAGCAAGATGTCGGTCGCCGTCATCGTTCGCCTCAATGGTTCGGCGGCGGCACCGGGGCCGTGGTGCTCGCTCGGTTTGCCAGCCAACAGTGTACTGTGTCGGTATCTGAGCGGCCGCGGTGCCAACTGGTTCAGATGGCGTCTCGTTTAGCCATCCGCAACGCATCTTAGCACGGCGTCAGATGTCGGCGTGCGCAAACGTGGGCAATACGGTATACTCCAGGTAGTCGGAGGTTTTGGGGAAGCAGCAGCGCGTCGTTGCGCTAGGCACAGTTGCTCGGAGAGGCCTGGTGAGCAGTAGCTTCTTAGAACAACCCGAGGCCGCCGAACTCGTCGAGCCCGAAGAATTGCGGCGGTGGGGCGACGTGCGGGTCGCCGAGTTGATCGCGATTCTGTTGGCGATCGTGCTGGCCGATGCCACCATCTACCGCGGGCATGGCTACACCGGCCTGGCAGCCTTGTTCGTCGGCACGCTCGGGCTGCTCTATCTTGGCAAGCGGTGGCGGTGGAGCAGTCCGCCGTTGTGGATCGTCGGCGGCATGCTGGTGATCCTGGCGGCCCATCTCGTTTGGTACGGGTCGCTGCTACAGGTCGTTGTGGGAGCGGTCCTCACGCTCAGTTTCGCGACGGCGCTGGACGGACAAAGCCCGTTCCTGCTCAATGTGTTGACGATGGGCTCGCAGGTCGTCGTGGCGGGCATTCGGGCTTTGGGCGAGTATGCCACCGCCTTGCGTCGCTCCGGCCCTCGGCTGCACCGTTTGCGGATGCTCAGCATTATTCTGCCCGTCCTGGCGTTTCTGGTTTTCACTGCGCTTTTCGTGCTGGCCAATCCCGACGCGGTGCGTTTCGTGGGGCGCCAATTTGAAGCATTCGTGAACGAGGTTAGCGAGTGGCTGGTGCGCATGGCTCTCACTCCGACCGAGCCGCTGTTCTGGATCGGCGTGGCGTTGGTCATGGCCGGCCTGCTGCGCCCCGTCGTGCGGCTGTCGTCGGAGGTGTTGTTTCCGGCGACCGTCGAGCCACGCGAACCTGCCAAGGCGCCGTTGTATGCGGCGCTTCGCAATACGCTGGCCACCGTGATTGGCCTGTTCGCGATCTATCTGGCGTACGAGTTTCTCACCTTCTGGACCCGAGATTTCCCGGCAGGGTTTTACTACTCTGGCTACGCGCACGAAGGGGCGGCCTGGCTGACGGTGGCCCTGGCGCTGGCGACGCTGATCTTGTCCGGCGTGTTTTCCGGACCGATCTTGGGCGACCCGCGACTACCGAAACTGCGCTGGCTGGCCTGGGTCTGGTCAATCGAGAATCTCCTGCTGTCGTTGTCGGTCTACAATCGCCTGTTCATCTACATCGACTTCAACGGCATGACGCGGATGCGAATCGTGGGACTGTTCGGCATTTCGGTCGTGGTAGTCGGATTTCTGTTGGTGGTCTGGAAGATCGCGCGGGGCAACAGCTTTGCCTGGTTGATTCACCGGCAACTTTGGGCCCTGGGCGTGGCCATCTATCTGTTTGCGATCACACCCGTGGACGGAATCGCGACCCACTACAACGTGCGGCGGATTCTCGACGGCGACGTGTCGGCTTCGATGCAGATCGGCGTCCATCCGCTCGATCTGGAGGGCATGATGGCCTTGCCGCCCCTGCTCGATGCGCCGACCCCCGAGATTCGCGAAGGCGTCGCCGCGCTGATCGCCGAGTGCTACCAACAGTTGCAGGCCGCTCGGCAGAAACGCCAGCAAGCAGGTTGGACGGCATATCAACTGTCGGACGAGATCGCCCTGGAACGATTTGAAGCCGTGCGCGAACAGTGGGTGCAATACGAAGACGTTGCCAAGCGCGAGGCAGCAATCAAACGTCTCTATGTGTTTGCTTATCAGTGGTACTGACCGATGGCTCTCTCGCGCATCTCCGCTGCATCGGCGGCAACGCGTCCAGGGCGCCTGGCCCGACGCACCTTTCTCGCCAAGACCGCGATCGCCGGCGCGAGCCTCCTCATCCCGCGTCCGAACACGTCGCGGGCCGCTGACGACAACCCGCTGCGCATTGACACGCCGCTCGATCGCCTGGTGCCCGAGATCGAAGCGGCCGTTCGAGAGGCGATGACCGAGCACAAGGTGCCCGGGCTGTCGATCGCGCTTTTGCGCGACGGGCAAACGGTATGGTCCGGCGGCTTCGGCCTGATGGACCAGGAGTCGGGCCAGCGGGTCGACGACGAGACCGTGTTCGAGGCCGCCTCGCTCACCAAGCCGGTGACCGCCTATGCGGCGCTCTGCCTGGTGGAGCAGGGCAGGTTGGACCTCGACAAATCGCTTTCCGAGTATCTCGAAGAGCCGTACGCCGACGACAAGTCCGGTTTCCTCCCGCGCGTCACGGCCCGGCACGTGTTGACGCACACCACGGGGCTGCCGAACTGGCTGGGAGGCAAGACGGCTCGCTTTCTGTCCAAGCCGGGCTACAAGTTCGGATACTCCGGCGAAGGGTTCGTCTACCTGCAACGGGCGATAGAGCACCTTACCGAGTCGCCGCTCGATGCGTACTTGAAAGAGCAACTCTTCGAGCCTTTGGGCATGGCCAGCTCGAGCCTCACCTGGCGCGACGACTACCAGCAGCGCCTGGCCAAGGGATACATGCCCGCGCTGAAGCGCGGCATCCGCCGCAAGCAGGCCGAGCCTAACGCAGCTTCCAGCCTCGTGTGCACGCCGGCCGACTACGCTCGCTTCGTCCAGCGTCTACTTGAGCGCCCAGCTCCCAGGGCCCGGGGCATCGTGCTGGCCGACGTTGCCCCCATGTGGAAGCCCGCCGTGGACGCGGCCGAAGGCATCTCCTGGGGCCTGGGCATCGGCATCGAGCACACGCCGCAGGGCGACGCCTTCTGGCACTGGGGCAACAACGGCGGCATGTACAACGCCTTCGTCGTCGGCTACCCCCGCGAGCGCCTGGCGCTAGTCGTCCTGACCAACGGCGGCACCGGCCTCAAGGCCTGCACGACGATTGTCCCGGTGGGCATCGGCGGCGATCACCCGGCGCTGCGCTGGAGCAAGGTCGTCGGCTAAGACACGCTGGCAACCTGCGCCCGCGGCCGTACCGGCAACGGGTTTCCGGCGCGGGCCGCGCGGCGGGCGCCGGACCGCAGCTCGCGCTTCAGGCGGCGCATGTAGGGATCGAAGTCGACTTCCATCGTGTGCCGCTTCGATTTCACGAAGCGCTTGAACAGGGCGGCCCGCTCGCGCTCGATCGTCTTGTGCATCTCCGGCTCGCTCGGTGGGACGTAGCGCCCACGCAAGTACTCGCCGGCCAGGCAGGCCTGCCGTTCGGCCACGGGGAAGATTGCCCCCAAGGGTTGCAGCAAACCGATGAAGAACAAGTTGTCGATCCCGGGCTTGAAGATTCGCAAGTACAGCGGCAGGTCGTTGTCGGGAGCGGCCAGGAAGCCAGGGTCGAAGAACGGGAAGGTGACCTTGTAGCCCGTGCAGTAGACGATCGCATCGATCGGCTCCACGCTGTCGTCGACAAATCGCACGCGGTCGCCGCATAGCTCGGCGATGTTCGGCTTGGGCACGATGTCGCCGTGGGCGATGCGATCGAGAATCACCGACGAGACGCTGGGATGGGCCTCGAGCAGCCGGTGATCGGGCGTTGGCAGGCCGTAGTTTTCGATGCGGCCCAGTTGCAGGCGGAGCATGGGCGTGAACATCATCCGCGCGGCCCGCCAAGGGAGCCAGGGGATGACCCAGGTATCGTAAGGCCGTCCCCACAGATACTTGGGCACGATGTGCGCGCCGCGTCGCGCGGCCAGAAACACCTTGTCGGCCACGTAGCTGCACTCCACCGCGATGTCCATGGCGCTATTGCCCATGCCGAGCAGCAGCACGTTTTTGCCGCGGAACGGCTCGGCGTCGCGATAGTGGTGCGAGTGGATCACCGTGCCGTTGAGCTGGCCGGGGAAGGGCGGATCGGGCCAATTCGGATCCCAGTGATGCCCGTTGCAGACGAACAGCGCGTCGTAGCGGCGCTCTTCGCCGGTCGACAGCCGCACGTTCCACAGTCCGTCGTCGCCGCGCTCGGCGCGTTCCACCCCCGCGTTGAACGTGATTCGCTCGCGCACGCCGAAGTGGTCGGCGTAGCTGCGGAAATAGTCGAGCACCTGGCTATGGTGGCAGTAGTTCGGATACTCCTCGGGCATGGGGAAATCCGAAAACTGCATCCGCGACTTCGACGAGTCGATGTGCAGCATCCGGTAGGCGCTGCTGCTGTTGTTGGGGTTGTTGTAGTACCAGTTGCCCCCGACGTCGTCGCTGCGTTCGAAGCAGTCGAACGGCAGCCCGCGCTCCAGCAGCGCCTTGCAGGTGGTGATGCCGCACGAGCCGGCACCAATGACACAGGATCGGGGGAGTTCGCTCATCGGGTCTCTCGCCATATAGCCAACTTGGCGAACGGGTTACTCGCTCTGGGGCAGGCGTGAAAAGACCTCTCCCATTTCAAAATCGATATAGCGGTTTAGGAATACTGATTTCTTGTTAGTGAACGTCACCTTGCATACACACAGGAAAGGACCATAGGCAGCAGTTCGCACACCGATTTGGCCGCTGTCGATACGAGTGCCCTTGAACACTCTGTCGCCCCAGTGTTTTCCGAAATAGAACTCGGCCTTTTCGACATCGGCAATGTCGCCATCTTTGTGGGCCACAAGATACACAAAAACATCAAACCGCTGGCCTGGTTCGTCCGAAGGACGCAAGGTGTGTACCAGGACGATATTCCGAGCCTCACTGTAGGCCCGTTCGCGTCTATCGCGAAAAGCCTTTGGCCTGGAGCTTGCCAGCGACGCGGCGCGACGTTCGAACGTTGCTCCGGTCTCGGGGGCTTCGAGAGTGCTCTCGCTCGTTGGCCTTGCGAACCCGAGTTCGTCACCGGGTAGCCCGGATGCGCGCATTGCCGTACCGACTCTGATCTTGCCCAGGGTGCGCGGGGGAAACTCTAGGAGAAAATCAACCACAAAGCTCGCTGCGGCCGTGCACGCAAACTCGCGACACCCGTCGTCCTTGTCATGGTCTCCAAAGTCGGACACAGCCTTGACCACGATGCTGCGTAGATCGGCGAACTCGGCAACCCATCCGATGGCCGCGGCCTCCATTTCTACGCCGATGACCTTGCGCGACGAGGCTTTCAAGCTCGCGAAAAGGTCGGGGTCCTCTCGAACGGTCTTTCCGGTCGCGATCGGCCCAAGGTGCACTCGGACCCCAGCCTGGGACGTTGGATCGGCTCCGCAACTTGCCGATTCGTCGTCAACCCAGGCCCGGCCGTGGTCCGTTAAGGAGAATTCTCCGGCATTTAGGGCGATTTTCGGTTCGTCCTCAGCACGAAGTGACTCGACAACGTTGCACCACCTGAAGCAATACGTTTCGCGATCGGGGTGCTTGTCCGGAGGAGCGACTTCGGCATTCCGCTCACTCTCTCGAAGAATCTTCAGAAACCAGCGTTTTTGTGAGTCGAGTGAGAACGGCGGAGGCTCACGTGAGCGACTCCACTCTTCGCCAAATCGCGGAACTCGAAGTGCCCACGCACGATGCAGATTGTATGTTTCGATGTCTTGAAACATGTCCTCCTGGCGCTTCCCATTCTGTACTTTGGCAACTAGTTTGCCATGGTCGTAGCTGTAGACACGATTTGCGACGATGATGTCGCCCAAGTTGACATCCCCGCGTCTACCCGCACAGATGCCACACATTGCCAACGCAAGAGGGCGAGGCTGGAGCGATTCGATTAATCCAAATGCACGTGTTGCGGCTGCTGTCTCGCCCATACTGCTGCAATGTGCTGCTGCGACGATCAGCTCTTTGCCTCTGGATTTGAAGCGTCGACGAAAATACGGCAATCCGCGCGTATCGTCGAGTAGTTGCCACTGCTCCCCCTCGTCGGCCTTGAACTGCAGCAGGGCCTTCAGTTCGTCGTACAGTGCAGTGATGATCACTACGTCTACGGATTGGCCGTCGCCATGCATCGATTACCTCTTGGGCAGTACTCATGCGATGAGGAGTAGCGTCGTGGCATAGTATACTCGCTTGCGCATGTTCTTGGGCCTTGTGTTATTGCTGAGCTAAGGTCTTTCGTGGCGCGACACGGGGCCCCGCCACGCCAAATGCGGGAATTCCGGGGCGCCGCCGGGCAGTGCAATGGGGATGGTCGGCTCAGGATCCTTTTCGGGGTAGTCGTTTGACGAGTTGCTCCACGCCCCGCGCGGACCGATAATCGGTCCTCAGGTCGCCCCTTTTCGCGGCCGGCCGCTCGCTACTGCTTCTCGCACGAAGGGGATCTCTCATGCTCGCTCGCTCCGTCGGTCTCGCGTTGGCGTTGGCTTTGTTTGCGGTCGTGCCCGTGGCGGCCGATCCGCTCCCCTCGATCGCGCCCGATCGGGTGGGCCTCTCGGCCGGGCCGCTGGCGGAAATCGATTCGTTGATGGAGTCGTATGTCAGCGAGGGCAAGCTGGCGGGCATCGTGTTGCTGGTTGCCAAGGAAGGCAAGGTCGCCCATGCGGGAGTTTACGGCGAGATGGACCGCGAGTCGGGCCAGGCCATGCGCCGCGACGCGTTGTTCCGCATCTACTCGATGACCAAGCCGATCACCGGCGTGGCCTTGATGACGCTCTACGACGAGGGCAAGTTCAAGCTCGACGATCCGGTCGCCAAGTACCTGCCCGGCTTCGACAAGCTCAAGGTGTTCGCGGGCAAGGACGGCGATGCGATCGAGCTGGCCGAACTCAAGCGGCCGATCACCGTGCGCGATCTGATGTGCCACACCGCCGGCCTGGCCTACGGGCTGACCACGGCCACGCCGGTCGACGTGATGTATCGCGAGGCCCGGCTGCTCGACCGCACACAAAACCTCGACAGCATGATCGAACGGCTGCTCGAGATTCCGCTGGCGGCCCAGCCCGGCGAAAAGTGGATGTACAGCATCGCCGTGGACGTGCAGGGCAAGCTGATCGAAAAGCTCTCGGGCAAGCCGCTCGACGTGTTCTTCGCCGAGCGGGTGTTCGGCCCGCTGGGCATGAGCGACACCGCGTTCTCCGTGCCGGGCGACAAGCTCAATCGCCTCACGGTCAACTACGGCCGCGAGGACGGCCAGCTCGTGCCGATCGACGGCGGCGAGACGAGCCAATTTGCCACCCGGCCCGCACTGTTCTCCGGCGGCGGCGGTTTGGTATCGACGGCCGACGACTACCTGCGCTTCGCCCAGATGATGCTCAACCGCGGCGAGCTCGACGGCGTGCGAATCCTCCAGCCCGAGACGGTCGACCTGATGACCCGCAATCACCTGGCCGACGAGCTGGTGCCGATCCGGCTGGGTCCGCTGCCGCTGGTGAACATGGGCTTCGGCCTCGACGTGGCCGTGCGCGTCGACACGGGCAAGGGCGACCCGGCGGGCTCACTGGGCGAATACGGCTGGGGCGGCGCGGCCAGCACGCAGTTTTTCGTATCCCCGCGCGAAGACCTGATCTGCGTCGGCATGACCCAATTCATGCCCGCCACGATGCTCTACTTCCAGCAAGCCCGTCAGATCCTGTACACCGCCTTGCCCGAGCCGGCGGTGGCGAAGTGACCCGTAGGTCATGCACTCCGTGCATGACAGTTGAACTCGCGTCGCGCACCCCACCGACCGACTCGCACTCATCGAAGGTTTCGCCATGACCTCGCCTCGCCTGGCCGGCCTGCTGCTGTTGGTCCTGTCCAGCAATGTATTCGCCCAGCAACTCACTGCCGACGTTCCTTACGTCGAGAATGGCCACGAACGCCAAGTGCTCGACATCTATATCCCCGAAGATGCCGGCGAGGCGAAGCTGCCGGTCGTGTTCTGGATTCATGGCGGCGGGTGGCAGGTGGGCGACAAGAGCGACGTGGCGATCAAGCCCCGGGTGCTCACCGAGCGCGGGTTCGTGTTCGTGTCGACCAACTACCGCCTGTTGCCCGACGTGGAGATGGGCGTGCTGGTGCGCGACGTGGCCGCGGCGCTGGGCTGGGTGCACAAGCATATTGGCAAATACGGCGGCGACCCGAATCGTATCTTCGTCGGCGGGCACTCGGCCGGCGCGCAGCTTGCCGCCCTGCTGTGTACCGACGATCGCTACCTGAAAGAGCAGGGCGTTTCTTTCGACGTGCTGCTCGGCTGCGTGCCGGTCGACGGCGACACCTACGATATTCCCAAGATCATCATGACCGCCGAGCACCGGCAAGCCCTCTACGGCGGCAAGATGTTCACCTTCGGCCACCGCCAGAAGTTCGGCAACGATCCCGAAAAGCACGTCGACTTTTCCGCCGTGACCCACGTCGCTCCCGACAAGAACATCCCGCCGTTTCTGCTGCTGTACTTCTCCGGCAACCCCGACACCCGGGCCCAGGCCGGCCGTCTGGAAGCCGTCTTGCAGGCCGCCGGCATCCCGGCAAAGGCCTTCGGCAAAGGCGACACCAACCACGGTCAGCTCAACGACGACCTCGGCAAGCCCGACGACCCGGCGACGCAGCAGCTCTTCGAGTTCCTCGACCGCTACACGTCGAGAGAGTGACCACGCCTGCCGAGAGTCGTAGACACGCCGCCCGTTTTCCGCCCAACGCGCCCTCCGATCGCAGACCCGCCGACGTGTTCGATCAGCCGCCCGAAACGGAACCCTCCGACCGCCCCGAGCCCACTCCCCGCTGGCGCCGATCGACGTGGCTGGTTGCCGGGGTGGTACTCGGCTTGCTTGCCGTTTGGAACTACGCCGCGTTCGTGGCCGTCGACCACGACTTCACCTTTCAAGCCCGCGAGTTTCCGCCGGACGCCGGGAAACCGATCATCGGCTGCATGGAACACGGGTGGCCCTGGGCGTACGCCCGCCGCGAGGAAATGGCCGCCGCGGACTGGAACCTGAACTCCGGCCTGTTGGAGTTCTATCCGCTGGCGTTGCTGGGCGACGCCGCCGTGGCGCTGGTGATCGCGGCTGCGGCCGGCTGGCTGTACGAGCGCTGGCGCCGCAAGCGCAGGCGATGGTATCAGGCCGGCCTGGGAACGTTGCTGGTAGCGATGTTGCTCTGCGGTTGGGTATTTCGGGTCGTTCGGCAGCATCGCCACGCCCACGAGGTGCTCGAAGCCGCAGAGCCCGTGGTCGCGCAGTTGCGCTACGGTGCCCAGCCGATCGGACCGTTTGCGCTGGGAGGATACGTGTTGCCAACCAGGTCGCAGCATGCCAAACCGCTGTTCGTATGCATGGAGGGTTACGCGATTCCACGCGATTCCCACCCGGGCCCGGCGATCGCGTCGATTATCGCACTCGATCCGACGGCATGCCGCCTGTCGATCGACCTGAACCCCGCCTGGCAGAGTGAAGGCGTGCTCGATTGGGTGTATAAGATCCCCGTCCAGGATGTCCGCTGCCGCGTCGAACCCGGCGGAACGCTCGAACCGCTGACGCGCCTGCCGCAATTGCGCTACGTGTGGATCAACTGGCCGACCGACATCGACAACGCATTGCTGGCCACGCTCGGCGAGCTGCCCGAGCTCGAAACGTTGGCCATCAACGGGGCGGGAACTCAGGAACTGAAAGACGAAGACGTCGCGTTCCTGGAATCGCTCATCAATTTACGAGTGCTGGCCATCGGCTCCAGCCAGCTCACCGGCGACGTGCTGAAGGACGTCGCCGCGATGCCGCGATTGCGCACGCTGTGCCTGCCGGGCGTCGCGCTCTCCGACGACGATCTGCAGCGCATCGCGAAGATGACGGCGCTGCGTCGCCTCGAAATAGACAGCGCGCGAGTTTCGCCCCAGGCATTGGAGCAACTCGAGCGTTCTTGCCCGCGGTTGCAGGTCGTTCGGCTGGACGAGCCTCCGTGACGTCCTCGAATTCGATCGGCTGCCTCATGGGTGCCATGTTCACGCTTGCGTGAGCATGTGCGAATCGCGCTTATCTCGCCAGCATGCTCGCACAAGTGCGAGCATGGCACCCGCAGGCGTGTTTTTGCCGCCGAGCACCCACCCGTCGACGCGTGGCGAGCCGGTACAGCGCCGCTCGACGCGTAGGTATACTGTGAAGGACCGGTAGGCTGTTTGAGCGGAACTTAGGAGTGGCCGAGATCTTGAACCTGCAGAGAGGGCTCATCGAACTGCGACCCACGTGGCTGCTGCTCGCCTGCGCCTTTGGCTGGGCGCTTCCCGCCGCGGCTCAAACCGATCGCCAGACGACGGCGCGCGGTGCGTCCGAAGCGCCCCTGGTCAGCGGGTTCGAACGCTTCGGCAGACACGACGAGATTTCCGAGCAGCTCGCCGGGGCATTGCTGATCAGTGAATTGAACTGCGTTGGTTGTCACGCCTCGAGCGACGACTGGCTGCAGCCCAAGCGCGGGCCGCGGCTCGGCGGCGCGGGCAATCGGCTCGAGCAGGATTGGCTGCGGCGCTACCTGGCCGAGCCGCACGAGCTGAAGCCGCGCACCACCATGCCGCACGTGCTGGCCTCGCTTCCCGCCGACGAACGTTCGCAGGCGGCCCGCGCGCTGGCCGCGTTTGTCGCCACGCAGGTCGAACCCTTCGCCGAGATCCGGGGCAGCGGGGCGGTGCCCGTGCTGCACGAGTTCTGGAAGCGCGGCGACGCAGAGAGCGGCGCCCGGCTGTATCACTCGATTGGTTGCGTCGCCTGCCACGAGGCCGACCCCGACTACGAAACGGCCGAAGCCAAGCCGTCGGCGCTCGACGAAATGCTCGAGCAGCTCGACCCCGAAGAGCTCGCCGAGCTGGGGCTGGCCGGCGCCGCGCGGCGCGTCGAATCGGTGCCGCACGGCGAGCTGGGTGACAAATACTCGCTGCGGTCGCTGACCACGATGCTGCTCGATCCGGCTGGGACCCGGCCCGACACACGCATGCCTTCGCTGCGTTTGAGCCCCGCCGAGGCGGCCGACATCGCCGCCTACTTACTCCGCGAGAACGACGCGCCCGCCGCCGATCTGGCCCCCGCCGCGCCACCACAAGAGCTCGTCGACCGGGGCCGATCACTATTCGTCGAGCTGCGCTGTTCCAACTGTCACGAGGCCCAGGGCGTCGACGAGCAGCGCCCCGCGCCGCCGCTGGCCGAGCTTGCCGCCGACGCGGGTTCGAGCTGCATCGAGCATCCTTCGGCCGGCATGCCGCACTATTCGCTCGACGATCCACAGCGCGCGGCCATTCGCGCCGTGCTGCACGCTAAAGAAACGCCGGAACGCACCGCCGGCGACGACGTATCGTTCCGCATGCTGCAACTGAACTGCTACGGCTGCCACCAGCGCGACGGGCTGGGCGGGGTCGGCCGCTACCGCAAACCGTACTTCGAAACCGTGGGCCACGTCGACCTGGGCGACGAGGGACGGTTGCCGCCACCGCTGGGCGGGGTAGGGCGGAAGCTGCGCCCCAAAGCGCTGGCCGGCGTGTTCCATCCCAAGGCGCCGCCGCATCGCCCTTACATGACCGTTCGCATGCCCACTTACCCGGCCGATGCCGTCATGGGTTTGCTCGCCCGCCTGCCGGAAGCCGACGACGTCGACGCGTCCCAGGAAAGCAAAGTTTTCCCCGCGGCCCACGCGCCCCCCGCGGCCGGACGCGAACTGGCCAACACGGGCTGTGTCGAGTGCCATCCCTTCCGCGGCGAAAGCCTGCCGGGCGTGGTCGGTATCGACCTGGCCGGCATCAACCAGCGCGTGCACCCGCGGTGGTTCTACGAGTTCGTGCTCAACCCGCTGACGTATCGCGAGCGGACGCGGATGCCCACGTTCTTTCCCAATGGCAAGAGCAACCGGCAGGACTTGCTCGAGGGCGACGTCCCCCGGCAACTCGCCGCGCTTTGGGCCTACCTCGAACACCTGGATCGCGAGCCGCTGCCCGAGAAGATCGAAACGGTCCGCGCGGCCAACTTCGAGCTGTCGCCCGAGGAGCGGCCGATCGTGCTGCGTACGTTCATGCGCGACGCCGGCACGCACGCGATCGCGGTCGGATTTCCGCAGGGCGTGCACTACGCCTTCGATGCCGAGCAGGTGCGCCCGGCCGTGGCCTGGAAAGGCCGCTTCCTCGATGCTCGCGGCACCTGGTTCGAGCGGTTTGCCCCGCCGGCCGACCCGTTGGGCGAGCACCACGTGAATTTCCCAGCCGGTCCGCTGTTTCGCGCGGATTCACCGCGCGACTACGCGTTCGGCGGCTATCGGCTCGATGCGGCCGGCGTGCCGACCTTGTTGTACCGCTACGGCGACTGCTCGATCGAGGACCGCCTCGAGGCCACCGGCGACGGCTTGAAACGCACGATCCACGTCCGCACCGAATCGCCCCGCCACGATATCGCGTTGCGGCCGCACGCCGCCAAGCAACTAAAACGCTCGGGTCCCTCCACCTATACCGACGATCAAGGCCTGAGCGTCACCGTGCCGGCGAACCTGGCCGAAGCCGGATCGGTGCACTCGGTGGACGAGGCCCAGGAGTGGCTGATCCCGCTCGACGTGCGCGACAACCAGACCCTTGTTCTGGAGTACCGATGGTAATTCGCCGGCTGAGCGTAGCGATGCTCGCGCTGCTGTGTTCCTCGGCCGTGCTGCGCGCCGACGAGAACGAGTACTACCGGTTGATTACGGTCTCGACCGCGGGGGCGCCCACCGAGTCGCGCTCGAAGAATTGGAAGCCGGCCCCCGAGGGTCTCGCGCTCGAGATCAGCGGGATGACGTTCCTCGCCGACGGCCGGCTGGCCGTGGCGATTCGTAAGGGCGACGTGTGGATTCTCGATGGCGTGTACGACGACCCACCCAGCAACGTCACCTACCAGAAGTTCGCCACCGCGCTGCACGAACCGCTCGGGCTGCTTGCGCACAACGGCGACCTGTACACGGCGCAGCGCAGCGAGCTGACCCGGCTGCGCGATGTCGACGGCGACGACGTGGCCGACGAGTACCTCACCGCCGCCAAGGGTTGGGGCGTCACGGGCCACTATCACGAGTATGCCTACGGGCCGAAGCTCGACGGCGACGGCAACCTGTGGATCACGCTCAATATCGGCCTGGGCCTGCAGCGCGATCAACTCGAGCGCACGCTGCCCGATGCGGCGCTCGGCTATCGACAGGGGCGCTGGCGCGGCTGGGGCATGATGCTCACGCCGGAAGGCGATCTGGTGCCGGTATGCGGCGGCATGCGTTCGCCCTCGGGCCTGGGAGCCAACGCCGCGGGCGACATGTTCTATACCGACCAGCAGGGCAATTGGGTGGCGACCAACTCGCTGCACCACATGCGGCCCGGCGTGTTCTTTCACCACGCCGAGGCGCTGGCTTCGATGAACGAGCCGGGATCGCCGATTCGCGGGGTCGAAAAAGTGCCCGGCGGCCTGCCGCTGCCGCAGGCGCTTGAGCGATTCGAACAACTTCGCCCGCCGGCGGTGTGGTTTCCGTACAAGAAGATGGGCCAGTCAACCACCGACATCATGCTCGACTCGAGCGGCGGCAAGTTCGGCCCCTTCGCCGGCCAGTTGTTCGTCGGCGAGTTCACCCAGGCTGGGGTCAATCGGGTGTTCCTCGAAAAGGTCGGCGGCGAGTACCAGGGCGCCTGCTTTCCGTTTCGGCTCGGTTTCGCCTCGGCCGTGTTGCGCTTGGCCCAGGGTGCCGACGGCAGCATGTTCGTGGGCCTGACCAATCGCGGCTGGAGCAGCCTGGGCGACGCCAGCTACGGCCTCGAGCGGCTGGTGTGGACGGGCAAGACGCCCTTCGAAATCCAGGAGATGCGTGCCACGAGCGACGGCTTCGACCTCGTGTTCACTCTCCCGGTCGACCCCGACACGGCCGGCGACGTCGACTCCTATCGCATGACCAGCTACACCTATCTCTACCACGCCACCTACGGCAGCGACGAGATACAACGCGCCGCGCCCACGATCACCGCGGCCACCGTCTCCGACGACCGCCGCCGTGTACACCTCGAAGTCGACGGCCTCCGCGAACTGTTCGTTCACGAGCTGATCGCTCGCGGCGTGCGCGACGCCTCCGGCCAGCCGCTGTTGCACGCCGATGCCTACTACACGCTGAATCGCATTCCCGCGGCGAAGTAGTACGGCGGCTCGTTCGGCCCTGAGCTGCGCAGGCCTGGTGAGGGTCACTCGCCGAGGTGCTCAAGCAGTGCCCGGCATTCCTTGGCGCAGTCCCGACACGACTTGGCGCAATCGGCCATGTGCTTGTCGCTGGCAAACTTCTCGCACTCCGCGGCGCACTCGTCGCAGCAGTTCGCGCAGCACTCGAGCATGTGCCGGGCGAGGGGACTCTCCCGGGCGCACAGGGTCGCACAGGTCTTGCAGCACTCCGCGCAGTCGGCGCAGAGTTGCGCCGACTTGGCATGCTTCTCGTTGCCGTCCGCCAGCAGCGTCAGGCAGTGCTTGAAGCAGGAGTCGCACTGAAGTTGACAATCGGCGCAGACATTAGCGCACTTCATGAAATGCGCGGCGTGTTCGTGCTGGCCGCGAGCCGGCTGCCCGACCAAGGTGACGACGGCGACGGCCAGTGGGGCCGCTATCCAAGAACAAGTATGCATCATGGCTGGTCCTCCAGAAGGTGCCGGGGCGCCAGTCGCAGACCGCCTGAGGCTGCTACCCGCTGCCTTGATGCAAACTGTATGCCTCCGGGTTCGCCGATGTCAAGGCACCCACCCAGGATCGGCGAAGTGATCCTGGCTATCTCGTCAGCGAAGTAGTGGACCAACTACGCTTGGTCGTCGGGTATCAGAGCGATCGTGGGTGCCACGCTCACGAAGCGCGTGAGCATGCTTGGGGCCCAGGCGTGTCACCCTGACACTTTGACGTAGTTGATCTAGCAGGTCAGGCCTCGGCGTCACGGCCTGACTTACGACACGAGGCCGACTCGCTGATTCGTCCGCCGTCACGCGCTGTCGGCCGTGTCGTCGGGCAGCGTGCAGCGCTCGGTGACGTCGACCTCTTCGACCTGCAAGCGGCGGACGACCAGCTCGTCGATCTCGAGTCGGTCGATGCGCGACCGCTTGACGGCCAGGCGCTTGATGGCCAGCCTGCCGATGGCCAGAGCGCCGATCGCAACCGCGCCGACGGCCAAGGCGCCGATCGCCATCGCGCCCACGGCACCCGATCCGGCGGCCACCGCCTGGTACCTCCGCGCCGGCAGGAGTGGCTGTCGATCGGTGGACACGGCGGAGAGGCCGGCTCTACGATGCAATTTGCAAGTCATGTCGAGAGTATAGCTTAATTTCTCGCACGCCGGACGAATTGTCCTGTGCCCGGCAGGTGCGAATCGACCGTTTCATGCCACGGACGATTGCCGCACGACGACTGCCGCGCAGCCTGCGGGTTTGGGATACAATGGGAGCTTCGTCACACGGCGCGGCTCGCTGCCGGCCCTCTCCAACCTTCACACCACGCCAAGACTCCACCATGAAAACAGCATCTTGCCTGACTCGTTGCGTCACGTGCTTCCTTCTCTTCGCGACGGCGCTGGCCGCCCAAGCGGACGAGTATCTCAGCGGCATCGAGTGGCAGGAGCCGAAGGTGGTCACACCCGGCAAGGACGGTGGGCCGCCGTCGGACGCGATCGTGTTGTTCGACGGCACGGACTTTTCGGCGTGGAACGGTGCCGACAACTGGAAGATCGAAGACGGGGCGATGGTGGCCGGCCGCGGAGACATCCGCACCAAGGAGAGCTTCGGCGACTGCCAACTCCACATCGAATGGTCGTCGCCCACGCCGGCCCGAGGCCGCGGACAGGGCCGGGGCAACAGCGGCGTGTTCTTCATGGACACCTACGAAATCCAGGTGCTCGATTCTTTTGAGAACAAGACCTACTTCGACGGCCAGGCCGGCGCCATCTACAAGCAGACGCCGCCGCAGGTGAACGCCATGAACCCGCCGGGCGAATGGAACACCTACGACATCATCTGGACCGCGCCACGGTTCAACGGCGACGGCTCGCTCCAAACGCCGGCCTACATCACGGCCCTGCAAAACGGCGTGTTGATCCTCAACCACTTCGCCCTCGAGGGCGACACCCCGTACGATCGCCCGCCCAGGTACACCCAGCACGCCGACCGCCTGCCGATCCGCCTGCAGGATCACGGCAACCCCACCCGCTTCCGCAACATCTGGCTTCGCGAGATCGCCCCCGCCCAAGGCCAGCGCACCCGCGAGCCGTACATCCGGACGATTCTGGGTAAGGAGACACCGGTGGAGTAGTCGTGCGGCGGCGTCCGCCTACAGCAGCGAACCCTTGCAATAGTGCACGGCCAGGATGGCTCGCTGGTAGTCGTACAGCGTGCGGAAAAAGCTGGCTTGCGCTTCCGCCCGGCGACGTTGGGCTTCGAGCAGTTCCTCGAGCGGCGCGGCGCCGGACTCGTACGCGACGGTTTGGGCTTCGACCTGCCGATCGGCCGCCAGGCTGCGATTGAGATTGGTTTGCGTCAGCTCGTAGTTCAGCTCCAGCTGCCGTATGGCGCCGGCGAGCTGTCCCACAAGCTCGAGTTCGTCCCGCTGCAGCTTGTCCCGCTCGCGCGCCAGTTGCAATTGCATGTGACGCAGTTGGGTCAACTCTTTGCGAAGGCCGATCGGCAAGTTGAAATCAAACCCCAACTGCCATTCCCCAGGCGGCTCCCCGCCGGACTTCTCGACCTCGTTGTCGCCCTCAGGTGATGGGGGCGCTTTGGTATCGGACGGGAGCTTTTTCTTGCCCGGCTTCTCGTCGCCGAGTCCCCGCCACTGGTAGGTACCCGCCGCTTCCAAACGCGTCTGCAACCGTTGCTTGGCCGCGGTCAGTTCCAGCTCGCGCTGCTCGACCCGGCATCGTTGTCGACGCACGGCGGGACTGTGGGCGATCGCCTCTTCGCAGATTGCTTCCCAGTTGAAATCGACCTTGTCCAACGTGGGTCGGTCGATCGGCCGGATGAGCTGCCCATCGCTGGGCGACAGACCCATGACGTAGCGCAGCCGGTTCTCGGCCTTGAGCAGTTCGTTGAGCAGCGTTTGGGCCTGTTGCTTGAATTGGTAGAACTGCTCGCGCGCCTGGGCCTCGGCGTTTGCTTCGCCACCCTTGGCGGCCGCGCGGGGCAGAGCATGGACCTCCTGCCAGGTTCGTCGCGCCGTATTCAAGGCGGTGTTGGCGGTGTCCAGGCTTCGCCAGGAAAACGCCAGGGCCCAATAGGCTTGCTCGGTTTCGTTGCGCAGGTCGCGCACTGCGGTTTCGAAGTCTTCTGGGCGCACGTCCGACTTACCTTCCAGGACCGGCACGAGCTGGAGTTCGCCGTCGGAGGCCGAGCTGACAAAGCGTCCGCCCAGCGACCGAATGACCTTAGAATTCATCAGTGCGCTCTGCACCGCATGCTCCAGGCTCATGTCCCGGTAGCTCTCGAACTTCAGCTTCTCGCGCGACAGGTTCTCGAGGATTCGAGTCACATCGTCGGGCGAGGTGTCTCGTTCCACCCCATCCACCAGCACGTCTGTCGCGGCCGCTGGCGACGTGTCGGGGGCGGCATCGGCTATGCCGGTCCGCGGATGATCTGCATCCGCGGGGCGATGTTGCCGGGCCGCGGGCAAGCCGATCACGGTCAGCCAGACGAGCGATGCCAATGCGGCCCCGATCAACGCACAACTCGTCCCATACATCCGGCCATGGCGGCCTGGCGTCATCCCCAGAACATTGCGAATCCGTTCCAACAGCACCATTTTCGGACCTCCTATTCCAGTTGCCAACAACATCTCCATGGACGCACGCTGTTGATGGGCCAGGTACGCCAAGGCCTTGGCGTAAACCAAGCGGTTGCCGAGGGCCGCCTGCGCCAGCTCGTCGCAACACATTTCGCGTTCGATCCGCAGCCGCCGCGAACACCACCACACGGCCGGATGAAAGAACAGCAGGGTTTCGACCACCCGCTGCAACAGGTTGATCGGCAGGTCCAAGCGGCGCAAGTGCGCCAGCTCGTGCGCGATCACCGCCTCCAACACGTCGCTCGGCAATTCGCTGACCCATGCGGCTGGCAGCAGCACCATCGGCTTGAAGATTCCCACCGCCATGGCTTGCGAGATCCGCTCGGCCATGCGCACCGCCGGAGGCACGCGACACTTCAACTGCCGCGATAATCGCTCGACGAGCGGCGCGGCCTCCGCGGGCACCGGTCGACTTCGCCGCGCGAGCGCGCACACGCCGAACGCGCCGGCGAGCAATCTCGCGGCCATCAAGCACACGCCCGCCACCCAGGCCGTGACGATCAAGCTGCGCTGGTCGGCGAGCCACGATCCGGCGACACGCAGCCGCGAGTCGGGCCGGGGACGGTTGGGGAGCGCGGGCTGCGATCGCTCGGCGTTCGGTTGCACGGCGACCACATTCGTGGCGCTCGCTTCGGCGGTGACTTCCCCGGCGTCCGCAATGCTCGCGCCGCCGGTGGGCTCGCCTGCCGATGCTTCGGAAACGTCGACCACGGCTGCCGGCGCAGAGCGGATGCCGCTCCAGGTGACCAGCGGACACAAGGCCAGGAGCATCAACAAGCCGCAAAAGAACGCGTAGCGTGCCTGCGCCGTGCGCAGCGGTGAGACGTGCAGCAGACACGCCGCGGCGAGCCCCAGCAGCGCGCCTTGCCAAAGAAAGTGCAGCACCACCTCGGCCAGTGCGTGCACGGTCGATTCGGACAAGAAGTGCTGCGGCAACATCAGCCGTCCTCCTGCTGGCGCTCGTAGTCGGCCAGGGTCTGGCGGATGGTGGCCAACTCTTCGCTGTCGGGATTGGCTTCTTCCAGCAGGTGGGCCACGAGCAGGCTGGCCGAGCCTTCGAAAGCCCGCCCCAGCAGGTCGCCCAGCATCCGCCGCATCGTTTTCGCGCGGCCCGCCTTGGCCTGATAGACAAAGGCCCGGCCCGACGGCTTGCGGGTCAGCAGCCCCTTGTCGGTCATCACGTTCAGCAGGCTCATCACCGACGTATAGGCCCGCGGCCGCCGCCGATTGAGAATCTCGCGCACCTCGCGCACCGAGAGCGGACTTTGCTCCCAGAGAATGCTCAAGATCTCCAACTCGCCGGGAGTCGGATGCTCGTGTTTTGGTCGACCCATAGTGCTTGCCTCGCCCATTGCCGCTTCGTGGACTGTCGGGTCGCGAGTCTACTGTTTAAGCAGTAGATCGACAACGGCAAAAACAGTAGATCGCCGGAGCGGTGCGATTTCGGCGGTGGAGAACGCGGGCCCTGGGTTGGGGGGCACTTCGCTTCGCCGGCGCGGCGCAGACATGTGTAGGTCATGCACCCCGTGCATGACACCCGTCCGCCACGCTCTGTCATGCACGGGAGTGCATGACCTACCAGCTACCGGCGGCTTAAATCTCGACGTGTGTCACGCCGGCGACTTCGTCGAAGTGGCCGATCTTCAGCACGACGCCGCCGGAACCGGGGAGCTCGGCGACGAAAGCCGGGTCGCACACGACGACCGGGGCCGCCGCTGCCGTGCTCACCGCAAACATCGTGAAATACGAGAACGTGATCGACATCGCCAGGAACCACGGCAGGTTGCCCGCGGCGATCCGCAGCAACTGCTCGCGCTTGGCCGAGGACATGTCGTTCTCGGTGCAGTACTGATTCACCACGGCATCGCGATTGAGCGGATTGGTCAGACCGAGCATCTCGTCGAACGTGCAGCCGTCGGTGCGCAGTTGGCTGTAGGTCTTGGCCGTCTTCAGGGCGAGCTTGCGGCGCTCGAATTCCAGCCGCGCGTGCATCGCCTGAATCGCCTTTTGCTTGCGGCCCACGGCGTAGCGGACCATCGCCCGGGGCAGGGCCAGGCCGGCATTGGCGGCGCCGGTCATCGCTTGCAGCGGCCGGCGATACAGCGCCATCTTGCGGTACTCGGCAAACACTTCGTCCTGCACCTTCGCGATGGCCGCCGTCAAATCCTCGCGGGTGGTGAGGATCAACTCGTCGCCGATCTCCACGCACAGCGGCTTGAAGTAATAGACCTTGGCCCCGCGCTGCTTGAGCGGCCCGGCCATGAACTCCTCCAGCCGCGTCTGCACGCAAGCGGGGATCGGGTCTTCGATCTTGTCGAAGTTCTTCTCCTCGGTCACGGTGACGAAGAACTTGCCCTTAGGCAGGCGGATCGACGGCTCGAACAGGTCGAACTCGCGCACCTGCGAAAAAACGTCGCGGTGTTTCTTCTCCACGACCTTCCAGCGCTTGTCCTTGGCGGTGAAGGGCCGCGTCTCGTTCAGCATCGTCTCGGCCAGGGCCCGGTTCTCGTCCTTGGGCGGCACCCAGATAGGCTTACCCACCCAGGCCCCGAACGGCTTGAGTTCTTGCTCCAGGGAGAACGGCGCGCCGTCGTCGACGACCGAAGGGGTCACACGGCCAGCGCTACGGGACCGGGTCGCGGGTCGGGGGATGGTCCGGGGCATGAGATGTCTCCACAAAATGAGGTGACGAAACGCCGAACTCAAGCTGCAGGAAGCAAGCCCCTTTGCCGAGAGCCCCGTTCCCTGCCAGCATGCCGAGAAGACACGAATGTTCCAAGAAAGTATTCGCCGGGCGCGCCGCCGTCTTGGCAGAAATCGGGCCATCTCCCTGGCCCAGCGAGGCGCGCGAGCGCTTGCGGTCGTTATACCACGCCAGCGCGAAACCACCCAACAAAATCAGGGCCGACTACTCCCCAGCGCTCGGCTGGGCCAGATGTTTGTCGAACCAATCGGCCGCGGGCACGGTGTCGTCCATCAAATGGGGCCAGCCGTGGGCCGCGCCTTCCTTGACGACCAACTTTGCCGGCACGCCCGCGGCTTTCAGCTTCTCGACGATCAACTCGGCCTGCTGAATCGGCACCAGCTTGTCGGCGTCGCCGTGGATGATCCAGGTGGGCGCGTCGTCGGAGGTGACGTGCGTCACCGGCGAGATCTGCCGGCCAATCTCAAGTACCCGCTCCTCGTCGGTGATCGGCACGAAGGAGTTGTTCTGCGGGTTGAACTCGTGGAAGTCGAACGGCGCCTTGAAACCCGCCAGCACGCCGCGCCCCAGCGCGTTCTCATCGGGCTGGCCGTAGTTCAAGAAATCGGTGGGCGGGCAGAACGCCACCACGGCCTGCACGCGGCTGCTCTCGCGATCGACCGGGTCCTTCGCCTTCGGGTCGCCCTGCCTGCCGGAGGTGCCCAGCATCAGCGACAGATGTCCGCCGGCCGACATGCCGTAGATGCCGATCCGCTCCGGATCGATGCCGTAGTCGTCCGCGTGATGGCGGATGTAGCGCACCGCGCGGTGCATGTCTTCGACCACTTCAGGAATCGTGAACTTCGGCTGGCTGCCGTGCACGACCTGGAACACGGTGTAGCCGCGCTTAAGAAACTCTTCCGCAAACGGCAGGCTCACCGCGTCGTGCGACGAAAACCACCCGCCGCTCACGCAGAACACCAGCGCCGCGCCGTTTGGCTCCGCCGGCCGAAACACGTCGAGCGTCAGCGCCATCCCCCACTTGCGCCCGTAGATCACGTCCTCGACGCGCTCGTACTTCGGTTTCGCCTCGGCGTCTTTCTCGTCGGCCGCCGCCAGCGAGGCCGGCCCAACGACCATCGCCGCCAGCAGCGCGACAACGCCCAGCTTCTTCGCCCCAGCGCCTCGCGCGCCGACACTGCGGACTCGTTGCATCACCGTACCTCAGCCAAGAAAAGGATCAATACCGCCGTCACCCGCCACCGAGAGTACTGGCCGGCGCGGCGGCGATCAAGAAAGTTCTGGACGTGAAGGACCGATCGCCCGCATACGCAAACGGACGGCCGATCACCGGCCCAACGGTCGTCAAACGCCCTCGACGATCAGCCCCCGGTAGACCGCCCCGCGGAATCGGTGCTGCGCTGCCTCTTGATACGCCGGGCTGTCGTACCAGGCGCGGGCCTCTTCAACCGAGGGGAACTCTGCGATCACCACGCCCTCGACTTCCGGCCCTTCCAACGATACGTGACGCCCATACGACGCCAGGACCTTGATCGGGCGGCCGTCGAGCGTGGGTGGAACGTTCGCCCAGTAGGCTTCCAGCTCCGCTCTATCGAGCGTCTTCTCACGCGTGAACACGATATACGCAGCCATGACATGCTCCTGAAGAATGAAGAATCGATCGTCGTGCCGGCTAGCAGAGGCCGCCGGACGCCAGTAGGATCTCGCCCGTCAGCCAGCCCGAATCGTCGGACGCCAGGAACACCGCGATCTTGGCGATGTCTTGCGGCGTACCGAGGCGTCCCAACGGCGTCCGCTCGACAAGTACTTTTTCGAACTCGCTTTCGGTTCCATACAATCCGGCCGCGTGGGTTCCCTCGCTCAGCGTGGCACCGGGATTGATGGAGTTGACTCGGATCTTTCGCTGAGCCAGCTCTTTGGCCAACACTCCCGTGATGGCGTCCACGCCGCTCTTGCTGGCCGCGTAGATCGCATAGCCGGGCGGCCGCATCTGCGATGCGCCGGAGCCGATGTTGATCACGCTCCCGCCGTCCGGTCCGAAGTAGGCAAGCGCTTCCTTGATAACCAGCAGCGGCCCGAGGACGTTCGTGTTGAACTCCCGATGGAACTCCTCTTCGGTCATCTCCTCGAGCGGCATCGGCCGATAGACGCCGGCATTGTTCACCAGAATGCTGATCGTGCCGAACGCCTTGTTCGACTCGGCCAGTAGTCGGCGGACGTCTTCCGATTTCGCGACGTCGCCTTGAACGGCGACGGCCCGGCCATCGGCGTCGTGGATCTGGCGCACCACGGCATCCGCGGCGGATCGATCGGACGCGTAGTTGACGACGACTGCCGCCCCGGCCGCTGCCAATTGCTTGGCGATTCCTGCTCCGATGCCCTTCGACGCCCCAGTCACTAGCGCAACTCGACCTTTCAATTGCAACATGGCTCGTGTCCTCAGTGGTCATTGGGAAACTTGAGTTCTCAATGACATAGACACGGCCCTGGGCCGTCTGTGACAAACCCGGCGGCTGCTGCTCAATCCAAATGCAGCGTGGCGCGGACATCCGGCCGGTCGAGAATGCGCCGGAGCCATTGGGCCTGGTCCGAGGGCTCGAGGAAGGGGTGATCGCGGTAGATCTCCGCGTACGACCCGTCGGCGACCTGGTCCAATGCGCGAACCGTGGCAGCCGCTGCCTCGTTGATTCGCTGGACGTGTCGACCCGCGAAAAGCAGGCGATGGGGGTCGACGTGGCCCTCGTTGATGAACCCCTTGGTCTTCTTGGGGCAGCGACAGGGATTGTCCGCGCTGACCAGACCGCACTGGCCGTGCATGAACCGGTAGAGGTCGCGGCGGGCTCGAGCCAGGCATTGGCGGAAATTGTCGGCGGACATCTCCATCACCTCGCTGCCCACCACGTCGCTCACGCCGAGGATTTCTCCCAGCGTGAAGATCAATCGCTGCCGGCGATCGAGGCAGAGCAGCATTCCGGTGGTGCAGGCGATCTTCGTTTCTTCGACCAGCAGCGGCACCTCCGCCGGCACGCTCTTCGGGTCGGGCAAGTCGAGATCCGGAGTATCATTGATGGCGGCAGCGTAGCTGGAAAAGGTGTGCGGCTGCGCCTCGCCGCCGCGACGTTTCATGTTGAGGACGTGATTGACCGTGATCCGATAGAGCCAGGTGCGGAACTTGCTCTGGCCCTGAAACGTGCTGAGTCGCGTCACGGCCTTGACGAGCACCTCCTGCGTCACCTCTTCGGCATCCTGCGGTTGAAACACCATGCGAACTGCAATGTTATAAATCCACGCCTGGTGCCGCAGGATCAGCTTTTCCAAGGCATGGCGATCGCCGCTTTGCGATTGGCGCACCAGCTCGGCATCTTCGTGGTCGTCGGCCGCGATCTCGGCAAAGGGATTGTGCATACGTGTGGCCCAGGGTTTCCATGTGGCTCGTATGGGTTACGCCCAAAAAGAACTCTGCGAATCCTTAGACACGCTTGGCGAGAGATTGTGACAGTCGAAACCCGTCGCCCCCGGGCTCGCCGGTTTGGCCACGGATCTTTCGCTCCTGCGGCTTGCTACGAGGCGTCCAAGCCCCCACCGGGAGTTGTACTCCAACGCAAACGCAGTCAAAATAAGGAGTGCTTTGCGGCTACGGCGGCAGGGCGCCGCCAGTGACTCCCACCCAACGGTAGACGACGGATTTTCATGACCTGTTGTAGCACGCGAATGTTGGCCGCCGCGCTGGTCCTGGGCCTGGCCGCCGTCGCCCGGGGTGCCGAGCCGGCGCCGGCGGATGCGACCGCCGCGGCCGAGTTCTTCGACACGCAGGTCGAGCCGCTGCTTACGACGCATTGCCTCAAGTGCCACGGCGGCGAGGGCTCGCCTAAGGGCGGGCTCTATTTGACCAGCCGCGACAGCATTCTCGAGGGAGGCGACTCGGGGCCCGCGGTGTCGCTCGAGGCCCCGGGGGAAAGTCTGCTGCTCGAGGCGGTGAACTACGCCAGCTACGAAATGCCCCCCAGCGGCAAGCTGGCCGATGAGCAGATCGCCGTGCTCACCAGGTGGATCGACCAGGGGCTTCCCTGGGGCACCAAGCGCGAGCTGGCCCAGCGCTCCGACGACGAGCACGGGCCGCCGCAGGTGAACGAAGCCTCGAAGGCCTTCTGGTCGTTTCAGCCGGTCGACGCACCGGCGCCGCCAACCATCGACCACCCCTGGGTGAAGACGCCCATCGACGCCTTCGTATTGAATAGACTCCAGCAAGCCGGGCTCGAGCCCGCGCCTCCGGCCGACAAGACCGCGCTGTTGCGCCGGGCGTACTACGACCTGATCGGCCTGCCGCCTTCGCCCGCCGAAGTCGAGGCGTTTTTGGCCGACGATTCACCGGGCGCGTTCCAGCGCGTGGTCGAGACGCTGCTCGAGTCGCCTCACTACGGCGAGCGCTGGGGCCGGCATTGGCTCGACCTGGTGCGCTATGCCGAAACCAACAGCTACGAACGCGACGGAGCCAAGCCCTACGTCTGGCGCTATCGCGATTACGTCATCCGATCGTTCAACGCAGACAAGCCGTACGACCAGTTCGTCACCGAGCAGCTCGCCGGCGACGAGCTCGACGAAGTGACCCGCGAGTCGATCATCGCCACGGGCTACTACCGGCTGGGCCTCTGGCAGGACGAGCCGGTCGATCCTGAGCAGGAGCTGTACGAGGACCTCGACGACCTGGTGCGCACCACCGGCGAGGTGTTTCTGGGCCTCACCGTCGGCTGCGCCCGCTGCCACGACCACAAGCTCGACCCGATACCGCAGGAAGACTATTACCGCATGCTGGCGTTCTTCCGAAACGTGCGCCGCTTTGGCGTGCGGTCGCTGGAGAGCGTCGAGGACGCTTCGGTTCGTGCGCTGGCCAGCGTCGAGGAAGTGCGCCGCAACCAGGAAGAGGTCGAGCGGCACAAGCGTCAGAGCAAGGAAGTGCACCGCGCGATCGAAGCGCTCGACAAGCGCATCGTGGCGGCACTGGTGGGCGTGGAAAAAGACGACTGGAAGACCGAGGCGATGCGCGTCGACATTGCCCGGCGGCAAATCGGCAAGGCGCTGTCCCAGGAAGAATTCGACCGCTACGCCGAGCTGACCGCCGAGCGCGACGAGTTGGCGCGTTCGCGCCCGCCGGGGCTCGAGAAGGCCCTGTGCGTCAAGGAACACGGCCGCACGTGTCCGACGACCCACGTGCTGGTGCGCGGCAACGCGCACGCCCCGGGTGCCGAGGTCGAGCCGGGCTTTCTGTCGGTCCTCTCGCCGCCCGAGCCGGCGATCGCCTTGCCGGCCGAAGACGTGGCCTCGACCGGCCGCCGCCGCGCGCTGGCCCGCTGGATCACCAGTGCCGACAACCCGCTGACCGCCCGGGTGATGGTCAATCGCATCTGGCACTATCACTTCGGCCGCGGCATCGTTCGCTCGACCAGCGATTTCGGTTTTCAGGGCATTCGGCCCACGCATCCGGAGTTGCTCGACTGGCTGGCCTCGGAGTTCGTGGCCGGCGGCTGGCGGCTCAAGCGGCTGCACAAGTTGATCATGCTGTCGAGCACCTACCAGATGTCGTCCGCGGCGAACGACAAGGCTCTGGCGGCCGACCCGCTCAACAATCTGCTTTGGCGGTACGACATGCGGCGGCTTTCGGCCGAAGAGATTCGCGATTCGATCCTGGCGGTGAACGACAGCCTGAACCGCGCGGACATGTTCGGCCCGAGTGTGTACGTGACGATTCCCGACGAAGTGTTGGCCGGCCAGTCGATGCCCGGCGCCGGCTGGGGCAAGTCGCGCCCGGGGGAAAGCTCGCGCCGCAGCATCTACATTCACGTCAAGCGTTCGTTGCCGGTGCCGCTGATCGCCAACTTCGACGGACCGGAGACCGACGCCAGTTGCCCGGCGCGTTTTGTCACCACGCAACCCACGCAGGCCCTGGGGATGCTCAACAGCGCCTTCATCGGCGAGCAGGCCCAGCGGCTGGCCGACTACCTGCGCCAGCAGGCCGGAGTCGATCGGCCGGCGCAGGTGAGCCTGGCGCTTCAGCGTCTCTTTCAGCGCGAGCCCACCCCGGCCGAGATCGACCGCGGGGTGAAGCTGCTGGCGGCGCTCGAGCGCGAGCACGAACTGTCGCCCGAGCTGGCGCTCAAACAGTTTTGCGTGGCGATGTACAATCTGAACGAATTCGTCTACCTGGATTGAACGAGAAAGCGCGAGCGATGACCAGCCCCCGCCGAAACTTCTGCGGCCGCACCCGGCGCGAATTCCTCTGGCAGGCCGGAGCCGGCTTCACGGGCACGGCCCTGGCCGCGCTGTTGGGCGGCGATGGCTTTCTGGCCCGGCAATCCGTGGCGGCCGACGGCGTCAGCGCCTGGACCAATCCGCTGGCCGCGCGGCCCGCGCCGCTGCCGGCCAAGGCCAAGAGCGTGATCTTTCTCTACATGTACGGCGGCCCCAGCCACATCGACACGTTCGACTACAAGCCGGCGATGAAGGGCATGGACAACAAGACGGTCGAGGTGAAAACCTTCGGCCGCGGCGGGCACAAGAACCAGGGCCGCATCGTCGAAACCCGCTGGGACTTCGCCCAGCACGGCCAGTGCGGCCAGTGGGTTTCCACCTTGTTCCCGCACGTGGCCACCTGCGTGGACGACATCGCCTTCCTCCATTCGATGACCGCCGACTCGCCGATCCACGGCTCGGCCATGCTGATGATGAACTCGGGCAAGATCCTCAGCGGCAGCCCGTGCCTCGGCTCCTGGGTCAACTACGGCCTAGGCACCGAGAACGAAAACCTGCCCGGCTTCGTGGTGATGCTCGATCCGCGCGGCGGGCCGATCAGCGGCGCCAAGAACTGGAGCAGCGGCTACATGCCGGCCACCTACCAGGCCACGGTGATGCGCTCGCAGGGCGTGCCGATTCTCGATCTCGACACGCCGCAGGGAGTGAGCCGCGAGATGCAGCGCGAGATGCTCGACACCATCCGCGCCTACAACGAAGAGCACCAGCAGGCCCGCGGCGACAACTCCGACCTGGCCGCCCGCATCGCCAGCTACGAGCTGGCCTACAAGATGCAGGCCGCGGCACCCGAGGCGGTCGACTTGAATCAGGAAGACGCCGCCACGCTGTCGCTCTACGGCATCGACGACAAGAAATCTGAAGTCTTCGGCCGGCAGTGCCTGCTCGCCCGGCGGCTGGTCGAGCGCGGCGTGCGGTTCGTACAGCTCTACTCGGGCGGCAATCACAACGATGCTAACTGGGACGCCCACGGCGACCTGAAGGAGAACCACGATCTGCACGCCGGCGAAACCGACAAGCCGATCGCCGGCCTGCTCAAGGACCTCAAGCGCCGCGGCATGCTCGACGAGACGCTGGTCGTGTGGGGCGGCGAGTTCGGACGCCAGCCCACGGCCGAGTACGAGAAGGGCACCGGCCGCGACCACAACGCCTACGGCTTCACCATGTGGATGGCCGGCGGCGGCATCAAAGGCGGCACCAGCTACGGCAAGACCGACGAGCTAGGCAGCGCCGCGGTCGAAAACCGCCTGCACGTCAAACACCTGCACGCCACCATCCTGCACCAGTTGGGCTTCGACCCCAACCACCTCACCTACTTCTACAACGGCCTCGACCAAAAGCTCGTCGGCGTCGAAGGCGCCGAGCCGATCCGCGAGATCATCGCGTAGGGCAGGGGGGCGAATTCAGCGTATCGGCGTGGCTGCGTCATCAACCGCGCCGCCTCCTCCGCCGCACCACATACACTGCGAACCCAAGCATGCCCACCGCACCCAGCGCCAGCGTCGACGGCTCGGGCACGACGCCCATCCAGGCCACGCCGTAGGTTTCCTGGTTGGCATCGCCGATCAGGTCGAACAGTTCGCCGGCCCAGCGCACGCGCAGGGCGTAGTCGGTCGTGGCCGGCAGCGTGAAGGAGAAGTGCTCGGTGTTGTTGTAGGTGCTGCTCGATTCCGAGATCAGCGACGTGGGCACGCCCGCCACGACCGACCACAACTCGAGATCGAGATCGTCGTAGCTCAAGTCGGCGAGGTTGTTCTGCGCGTCGACGCTCCGGTCGCGGAACCAGGTGAGCGTGGCGGTAAACGTCGACCCGCCCAACAACGGCGAATTGAAGAAGTAGTCGTTGGTCGTGCCGCTGACCACCTGTCCGAAGTCCCAGCCGATTTCCTCGACCTGTCCCAGGTTGCCGCTCGCGGTGCCGGGCACGTCGGTTGTGCCGCCCAGGAACTGGTCGAAGGCCGTATCGAGGTTCATCTTGCCGGTGCCCACGCGATTGTCGAGGGCCTGGCTGGTCTGCACGCCGCCGTTGCCGTTGACGTGCGCAAACTGGCCGTTGTTCCAGCCGGTCGTCTTGTCGGCCGAGTTCAGCAACACGGCCTTGATGACCCGGCCGTCGCGGGCGTCGGGATTGCCCGGCATCGCCGCGTAGGCCGCATCGTCGAGCAGGGCCACCCCGCCGGCCACGGTCGGCGCGGCGAAACTCGTGCCCGCGATGCCGCGCGAGTAGTGTGCAGCCGACCCGGCGATGCCGCTGGGACCGCCGCTGGGGCCCGTGCCGCCGATGTTGGGGTTATCGGTGGTGCCGTTGCCGCCGGTCTGCCCGCCGTAGTAAGCGGCGCTGAGTTGCTGGCCCGGCGCGGCAATGTCGACCACCTGGCGGGCATTAAACACCGTGCCGAACGGATCGGCGTAGTCGTTGGGGCCGCCGCTGCTGAACGACGAGGGCGCGTTGTAGAGCGGATCGGCCCCCAGCGCCGCCACGGTGATGTTGTTGTAGCCCGAGGCCGGGGCCGACACCTGATTCGGGCCCGGGCCCGAGTTGCCGGCGCTGACGACGAACGTGGTGCGCGGATTGGCGTTGGCGAAGCCGTCGGTTGCCAGCGCGGCGGTGCCGGTGCCGGTGATGTCGCCGCCGCCGTAGCTGCTGTTGATTACGTCGGCCGTGCGGCCGGTGCCGTCCATGCCCGTGCTGAACGCGCGGCGGTACTGGTCGAAATAGGTGGAGAAGAAGTAGCTGAAGTTCAGGGCATACCGCGAGCCGTTCCACTGGGCCGCCAGGCCGCCGCTATAAAGCTGCGCTGCCGGTGCGAGCCCGTCCTGATAGATGCCCGGGCTGCCGCCCGCCTGCCGGCCGGCCAGCACCATGCCGACCCACGTCGCATGGCGGTCGACCTCGTTGATCGACGAGCCGTGGTTGGTGATCTGCGTCGTCGTGCCGAGCGTCTCGTGCCCGCTCCAGACGTGCCCGGCTTCGATGTTCGCGATCGCCGTGTTGGTGCCGGTGTAGCCGTTGGAATAGAAGCGGTTGGCGCCCACGTTCGTGTTGATGTCGGTACCGGCGAACGGCCCCACGACCGTTCCCGAATTGCCGCTGACGTAGTGCGACGTGCCGGTGCCGATCGCCTGCGGGTCGTAGGGAATCGTGGCCGGCGAGGGCTTGCTCCGGTCGAGCACCTCGCTCGCCCAGCCGGCGGGTATCTCGGCCGCCGCCTTCGATGCGGCCCCAAGCGCCGCGCCGCAGGCCACAATCAAGATCAGCGAAATCCTTTGCGCAACGCCCAACGTGTGGTGTTTCATGCCTTGCCCCAGCAATGAAAGTTCGTCGTGGTGAATAAAAAAAGGCGTCACGAGTCCCACACGTCGCGCCGCCGCCAGGCGGGCTCGGTGTGAAGATTCGTGACGCCTTTTTTCAGTAGCTGCCTAAATGGACGCAGAACCTGGAAGATTCCCCCCTCTTTTACTGTGCCGTTTGGCGAAGTCAAGTGGGCTCAAGAAACTATTCCGAAAACCGATCGATTTTTTCGCATCGACCGCTCGAGAGGCCGGCCGCCGCGCGGCGGGCGTGCGCCGAAGTTGTTGCCGGAATATCACTTACCTCCCTGCGCCAGCGCGAGATTTCGACGGGCCCACGTGCTTTGCACGATCGCGCAGTCCCGATACAATGCGGCCGTTCTCATCCAACAGGCGGATGCTCATGGGGCAAACCATCAACCGCAACGCAAAGAGGCCGCTCTCGGTCTGTGCTACGGCAGCGCACAGGGCGACAGCGGCCTTTTTCGTGGGGCGGCGTTCGTGGAGGGGGAGAGGCGGCGTTCCCAGTCCTACCACCGCGGAGTAGACCTCTGCTCAGGATCCTCCAGGAGTCGACTAATGAATCGATGCGTTCTCTTCTCAACCCGCGTTCCGAAAATACCGACCCAGCTTAGGCCCGCGATCGTGCCCGTGCTGCTCGCGGCGTTGCTCGTGACCGGCTTTGCCGGCAGCAGCCAAGCCCAGGCGGATTCCTTCTTCGACATCTTCGTCGATGTGTGGGACAGCGGCGAGGTTCACATGCAGCCGGTCGACAGCGGCGCGTATCCGTTTCCGCCGCCCCCGCTCGACTTCCCCGACGTCGGCGCCGCCGGGCAGATCGACATCGAGATGGTCAGCCTCAGCCTGCGCAGCAGCCAGCCGATGGTGCTCAGTCCGCCGGATCCCACCAGCGGCCAGTTCACGGTCGATTCGTTCTTCGACATCGAATACCGGATCAACGCCGACAACGGCAGCGGCGCCCCGGCCCCCGTGGTCGATAGCTTCTTCGACATCGAGTACCGCATCGACGTCACGCCCGGCCGCACCGAGTTCCTGCCCGAGGGCGAGGTCCAGCATTTCGACATCGAGATGGTCAGCCTCAGCCTGACCTCGAGCCAGCCGATCGACTTGCCCGGCGATCCCGATTTCGATCTGGCCATCCAACTGATCGAAGGGCAGCCCGCGGCGTTCGACGGCCACGTCACGGTGCTGAAGCTCGCCGGCGGGGGCGGCACGTTTCATGTCGACAGCTTCTTCGACATCTTCGTCGAGCTGAGCATCGACGGCGGCCCGCCGGTCGCCTCGACCCAGGACAGCCAACTGCGCCTGGCCCACTCGGCCATCGTGCCCGAACCCTCCACGTTCGGCATGCTCGCCCTGGGCCTGTTCGCCACCTGGTTCGCCTACCGCCGCAAGCGCTAGGCCGCCAGATCAGCGACCCTCTGAGGCCGCCGGGTGTGATCCACTCGGCGGCCCTTATCTTGCGCGCGCATGCCCGCCAACCACGATGCACAAGCAATCCGCGGTCAGGGGGATGCCGGCTGCGACGCAAGGGCGCAAGCGAGCTCGTCGTGAAGATTGAACGTACCCGGTAGCCGGCACCCGATGACCATTCCGCTCCCTCCCACGCCGTGGAGAGGGCCGGGGAGGGGGCCCAATTCGTCCTACAGCGCCGCGATCGATTCCAACAGCCCGGGCCGCTTCACGTCGAGATGCACCAGCCCGCCCGCAGCGCGATGCAGCCCGAGGGCCTCGCGCAGCGTGGCAATGCGGCAGTGCCGCCCACAGCGGCCGGGCTTGCGAAACGCAGTCCTCCGCAGCTCGTCCCACGTATCGTCGGCCACGTCGCCGTAGCCCGCGAGCGCCTGATCGATCACGTCGCCGTCAAAGCAAACCGGCACCCCGTCCCTGATCGCCCGCACCTCGATTTCATTTCCATCCGCCCCCCACTCGAACGCCGCCCGATACGCCTCCAGCGTGTTCTCCTGCGCGAACTCCCCCACCCCCCGATGACAAATCAAATGCACGCCCGCCCGCCGCTCGGCAACTCGCCGATGCCGGGCCTCGCGTGCGGCGTCGTCTTCGGCGCGTGCGAGCGAGGTTGCGAGTAGACAGAGGAGCGCCAGCGCGAGTTGGAGCAGTTGTCGATTGCGTCGCATTGTTGTCCTTCGAGCGCCATGCTATGGCTTCCGGCGGGATCGCGGCGCGCGCGCAGTCGTCTTGGCGGATGCCCGACGAGGCGACTTCGTTTCAAATAGCGACTTGAAATTATACCGCCACTGCAGCGCGAAACTCATGCCTATTCTCCCGTCGAGCGGCCCGGTCTTCAGGGCATTCCATTCGACCGTGCTTGGTAGACGGGCTGCGTCCTTCAAGTGATCCGCAACCCAATTCGTAGCCGCCTCAATTATCCCCACATGGCAAGGCGAAACTGTTCCGATTCTTTCTATGGCTTCTAGGTCCGAGTCCGGGATCAGCGGTTTGCTCTCTTGCGTTGCCTTCACATTCTTCTTATTGAAATCGGCCCTAGCGTTTTCAATCAAGCTCTTCACAGCAGCTTCTGATTTCAATGCCTTGATCGCCCGCAAGATCCGTTTTGCTCGCCAATCGCTTTGATTCACGTATGCAAGGAATTGGAAAACACGTTGCGCGGCTGATTCGTTGTCCGCAATAAGCCAATCGCGATGTTCTCGAGCCAATGAACAAAGCTTTGAATCTGCGACCTGAGTCTTGGTCAGGTATTGCCAGTCGGTGATTTGCAATCGCAATGGCGGGTTTTGCTTCTTAATCTGATAGTCGGATATCAAGACCAGGATATCGCACTCATTCCCAAGAAGCCGCTCATATGCCGAGAAGAACGGCTCACTCGTACAGTAGTTCTTGGATGGCGACTTGACGCCAAGATCAAGGTCTGGCAAGTCAACGCCGCGTGCCGGATTGACCCGAAGCGGTCCAACTTTTTTTCCTTTCAAAGTCGAGGATTCCAAGACGCCGACCAAGAGCATCTCGACGACGCTCCCAATCGTCTTTCCATCGAGGTTTGGAAGTGTGCCATTCGACTTGAGGTTCGCGTACCAGTGCGGTAGGACTCCGCCACGCCCAATGCGCGTGAGAACGCGTTCGACTACCGCAAGGTCTTTGCCCTGCAATGCGGCATTGATGCGGCGCACGATTTCGTCCTGATTGTCACGAACAATCTTCCGTAATTGCTGCTTGCTAGGCATCGACGAAAAGCCTCGCTTGGACTTTCTGTCGCGGCAGTCGGTTAGCCGGCAGGCCTTCGCTACTCACCCGTCTTAAGATCCACGCGACCATTGGGGGAGGAACCGCGTTGCCGTATAGAGCGTACTGATCGTAGACGGACACTGCCGAGCAATGATCGTCGGGAAACCCCTGAAGGCGCGCATATTCGACGTTCGTCAACCGGCGGTAGCGATCACCAACCTTGTAGCGCTCGTAGTGGCGACTCGCGGTAGACGTGAGGGTCGGGGCGAGTCCGTTAATTCCAAAGACGGTGTAGCCCATCCTTGCGCCGCCACTTTGGTTTGAGATGATTTGAACACCATCGACGTATCGTTTCACATTCTTGCTGGCCTTGAGCCGCTCGACAGTCGACTCCGTGAAATCGAACTCCGGGGAGACTTGGGACTGCAGGACCGTGAGCAGAGGTTTCATTGGCTTGGCCAGGGAGAACTTTTTTAAGTTTGCACCGCAGAATCGACCAGAATCAGCTAGTCCCCAATTCGGGAACCGTTGGCCATGCGATGCAATGTCTCGCCACTGGTTCGGAAACTGTAGCAACGGGACGCTTTGCGTGCTCAAGTCTATATTGGTTGCAAGACGAATCACGACTGCGGTTTGCCGTTTAGACTTCCGAACTCCAACGACAAACACGCGCTGTCGATTCTGAGGCAACCCAAAATGGGCGGCGTTCAACAATCGCCACTCGATTCGATAGTTCAGCTCTGCGAGGGAGGCTAGGATCGTAGCAAAATGGATCCCCTGCTGCATCGTAAGGAGACGCTTGACGTTCTCTAGAACGAACATTGCAGGCTGATGTCGGCGTAGCAATTCGACGACTACATTGAAGAGCGTCCCGCGCGGGTCGCTGATGCCCTGCTTCTTGCCGGCGCTGCTGAATGGTTGGCAGGGAAATCCGGCGGTCAGCAAGTCGTGTGGGGGCACGTAATCCAGCATCGTCGTGATATCCCCTTCACAAATCGATGCATCACCAAATCTGGCTCTATATACCTTGCAAGCCTTCGCGCAAGCGTCATTTGCCCAGATCGTTTGTAGCTTGAGGCGATCTGCAGCCACCCGAAAGCCGCCGATTCCCGCGAACAGTTCAACCGTCTTCATCTTGCGTTTCGTTCCAGTTCTCGAATTAGGCGTCTCTTCAGTATCGTCGGTTGGGTTGTTTCGCATTCCCATACGACGACGACATCCCATCCAGCGGAAGCGAGCTCGCTTTCAATCCGACGATCTCGCTTCCGATTGGCACGAAACTTAGCCCGCCAGAAGTTTGCGTTCGCCTTCGGCATAGTCGCCTTCGGGCAGCCAGCATGGCGATGCCAGAAGCATCCATGTACGAAAATGACCGTGTGCCTACCGGCGAAGACCATGTCGGGACGACCAGGAAGCAACTTTCCGTGCAGTCGGTACCGATAGCCTAGAGAATGAACAAGCCGACGAACGAGCAGTTCAGGCTTGGTATCTTTCGACCGGACGGAGGCCATCCTTCGGCTTCGCTGGGCGGGCGTCAGTGTATCCATAACCGGAGTAGCGTACGGTGCTCGCTCCGTGTTTACGAGTAGCGCACAAAGGTACACTATTGTTGCGCGACCGTCAATTGGCGGTGATAGTGCTTGTCTGCGCGGTTGTCGAGGGTGCGCAGCAATAAGGGCGAAACAAGGCGGGCCACTCGGAGTGCTGCGCCTGCATCGGTGATCGTCGGTCGCACCACCTTCGGTACCCGACAAACGTGTTGTCGCGGCCGCCCAATATTCGGAAACCCGGACTCCCTTCTTCGTTAGTCGATTCACCCCGCTCCCGTTCGACTACATCCCGAGGGGCAGTCGTGCGATACTGCCCTCTTGGCTGCCTGCGGGCGGTCGAACGCGAGAATTGTTTTCCATAAAGGCAAACACCAATGAAGTTTATCTGCCTGGGGTACGCGGAGGAGAGCAAGTGGGAGACGATGCCGGAGACTGAGCTCAACGCGCTGATGGAGGAGTGCCTGGCGTACGACGACGTGCTGCGGGCGGGCGGGCACTTCGCCGGCGGCGAGGCGCTCGAGAGTAGCGCGGCGGCCAGGACGCTGCGGTGGGACGGCCAGCGGGTCGTGGTCACCGACGGGCCGTATGCCGAAACCAAGGAGCAGTTGGGCGGCATTCTCTTGCTCGAAGCCCGCGACATGGCCGAGGCGGTGGAGCTGATGTCAAAACATCCCGGCGTGCGTCTCGGCGGCCCCTTCGAGATCCGCCCCGCCGACCCCGCCATCAACGCCCTCGTCGCCGCCCGCGCCGCCGCGGCGAAAGACGCGTGAGGGCGCATCGTTCCCGAGGTGCATGGCACCCCGGCCGTGTTTGTCCCGACACCAGCCCCAAGCGCGAGCGAGGGTTCTTCGTCTCGTGCCCCGCGCCGTCGGGTCGTTTCATCCGCGCCACGCGCGACCCTCGCTTGCGCTTCGCACCTGGTGTCGGATCGGGCCGTTGGCCCTACGCGGCGGCGGCGACAACGCGTTGGTGGTCGGTCGCTAAGAATCGCATGCTCACGCAAGCGTGAGCATGGCACCCCGGCTCGCCGTGAGCACGGCACTCCTGGCGGTGTTTGTCCCGACACTAGCCCGAAGCGCAACAGCTTTTCCCGTCAGTTGACGTAAGGTGTTGTTTTGATT
>ERZ869936.217-NODE-217-length-65253-cov-7.554419_pt1 | contig 65253 bp, 46 predicted proteins | sample MGYA00520876_ERZ869936 | MGnify/ENA primary metagenome ERZ869936 (study PRJEB32218, sample SAMN09650985) | biofilter metagenome | isolation source: enrty point of leading RO module | place: Saudi Arabia: Thuwal, RO plant located on Red Sea | collected 2016-02-17 ... | reverse complement strand
CGGTTGGTGGAACAATTTCGGCCGCAGCCCCGCCTGGCGCAATTTCAACACGTTCAGCGGCGCGCAAGGTTTCAAGGCTCCGCCCGACTTGGGCATGAACGGCAACTTCGGCTTCAACAAGGGGGTGAACTGGGCCTTCCCGTTCTTGCCCCAGCGCGCCATCGGCATGCAACTGGGCGGCACCGTGGCGTTTAGCGACTTCAACGGCTCGACCGGCCTGGTCGACCGCTCGCGGACCCAGTTGTTCGCCACCGGCGGATGGTTCCACCGCGCACGCTGCAACCAGGGTTTGCAGGGCGGGGCGGTTGTCGACTACTTGTACGACGACTGGTATGTCACCATGAACATGCTCCAGGTCCGAGGCGAAGTCAGCTACTTGTGGGGCTTCCACGAAATCGGGGTCTGGGCCGCGGCCCATCTGAACAGCGACACGCAGACCGCGCCCCCGTCGGTGCCGGTGACAACGGTCACCTGGCAAACCACCGACCAGTACAACTTGTACTACCGCGCGAATTTCTCCTACGGAGCTGTGGGGCGGATGTGGATCGGGCTTTCGGGCCACGGCGACGTGCTGTTTGGGGCCGATGCGACCGCTCCGTTGTCGGAGCGTTGGGCCATTCAAATCGCACAAAACTATCTGATGCCGCGCGACACGTCGAAAGTCGGCGGCTCGATTACCGAGACCTGGGGTCTGACCTTGGCCATGGTGTGGTATCCCTGGGCCAAGACGCCGAATCACCGGTTCGATCCCTACCGGCCGCTGTTCAACGTGGTCGACAACTCGTACATGTTCGTGCGGATGAAGTAGTCCAACATGCGGGCACGATCAGCGTCGCCTGAGGTACTTGGGCTGCGATCGACGCGCGCCGGCGCTACTACGCGACCGACTCATTCAGCCGTCGCGTGTTTCCAACTGGCGGCTTCTTCGCCGTCGAGCCGCAGCGTCAGGCATTTCGCGCTGCCGCCGGCTTTGACGAATTCGTCGAGCGGTGTTTCGCGCGGCTCGAACCCCCGCGTGCGCAGCGCCGCGTGAAGTCGCGGGCATCCTGTGTTCGTGACGACGGTCCGCCCGACGACCACCGCGTTGCACGCGAAGCGGCGCGATTCCTCCTCGTCGACCGGGATCAGTTCCTCGACCGACTCGGACAGCGCGCGCCGCCCATAGTCGTCGAACGCCGCCGGAAAGCAGATCGCCACGCCTTCGGCCAGCGGGCAGAAGCACGTGTCGAGATGATAGTAGTACGGGTCGACCAGCTCCAACGGAATGACACGGCAGCCGAACATTGCGCCGATCTGCTGATGGCCACGTACGTCACTCCGCAGCCGATACCCGGCGAACAATGTCGGCCCACAGAACAGCGCGTCGCCAGCCCCTTCGAAGAACACGCCTTCGTCGAGATCGCGGACGGTAAAGCCGGCCGATCGAAGCCACTGCTCGTCGTGCGGTTGTTCACCTTGGCGCTGCGGATGGCGAAACCGGGCCAAGACGGCCGTGTCGCGGTAGATTAGCGCGGCGTTGGCTGTGAAGACCAAGTCGGGCAGTCCAGCCACCGGCTGCATCTCGACGATTTGCGCGCCGGCGTCAACCAACGTGGCCCGCAATTGTTCCCACTGCCGAACCGCCAGCGCGTGATCCGCCTGCCGCTCGGTATTCATCCACGGGTTGATTTCGTACTCGATTCCGTAGTGGTCGGGCGGACACATCAGGATCCGCGCGGTTGGGTTGCTCGATGCGGCGTCGGAGCCGTGCGTCGTAGGATTGAGCTGATCGGGATTCATGCGGACTGTTGCAAGGCCTCGAGTTCGAGCACCAGGGCCCGAAGAAACGGCTCGACGTCGGTCACCAGTCCGACCGTCTGGAACGATCCGCGATCACTGAGCTTGATCACGGTCGACGGATTGATGTCGACGCACACGACTTTGACGCTGGCAGGCAAGAGGTTGCCGACGGCGATCGAGTGCAGTGCTGTGGCGATCATCAAACAGAAAGTCACGCCCCGAATTCGCTCGCGCATCGCCCGTTGGGCTTCGATCACGTCGGTGATCACTTCGGGCAGGGGGCCGTCGTCGCGAATGCTCCCGGCCAGCAGGAAATCGACGTCGTTCTTGACGCACTCGTACATGATTCCCGATTTGAGCGTGCCGGACTCGACCGCCTGCCGGATGCCGCCGGCCCGGCGGATGCGGTTGATCGCGCGCAGGTGGTGTTCGTGGCCGGCCTCGGCCAGGTTGCCGTGCTCCAAGTGAACACCCAGGCTGGTGCCGAACAGGGCCTGCTCGATGTCGTGAGTTGCCAGGGCATTGCCGGCAAACAGTTGGTCGACGAATCCGCCACGCAGCAGTTGGCAGACGTGTTCAACGCTGCCGGTGTGCACGATGGCCGGGCCGCCGACCAGTAGCGTCTTTCCACCCTGGCGGTGGCTGTTGCACAGTTGGTTCGCAATTTGCCGGATCGCCACGCCCTTGGGCTTTTCGGTGGAGACGCTGCTGCCCATGAACTCGAACGACTGGCGTGCACCGGAGCGCTGCTCGGGAAAGACGCGCACCCCGCCATGGCCGACGACGAACTGCATCCCGCATGCCACGTCGCTCATGGCGACGCAGCGCGCCGTTTGGCGCTTGGGATCGACGGCGATCCCGCAGTCCATTTCCTGATCGGCCACTTCGATCCACTGGCCGTCCACCCGGATCTCGGTCCGCTGGTTTGTCGAGCTGTAAAACGCCTCGGGAAACGCGGTGTCGATGTCCGCGGCGACCAGCCGGCAATCTTGCTGCGCGGTGGGCACGGCACCGTGATCGCTGATTTGCGCGAGAATCTCGGCCAGTTGTTCGACGCTGTCGGCGCCGACCTCGACCACGGCAAAGCTCGGGTCGCGCTGTGTTTGTCCGATCGTGATCTGCACGATCTTGAACGTGCCGCCGGCCGCGTTGATCAGGTCGAGCACCTTGGGCAGGATCAGGCTGTCGATAATGTGGCCCGTGATCTGCACTTCTTCGACGAACGACGGTGCCTGGGCGTTGTCCTGCATTGGGCTACCAGCCATGGTTTCGATTCTCGCGTGGATCGGGTCACCGGCGCCCTCGAGCGCTGGCCGCTGCTGGGGGGTGTTCCGCGCAAGCGCGGCAGACGCATTGGGCCGTCGCGCAATTGTAGCGCGAGGCGCCAATCTCGACCAACTCCAGAGCGCAACGGGACGCGCGGCGGCGACCTTTCCAGGCGTCGCGAGAAGCCGTATAATGCTGGTTTTTGACGATTCGAATCGTGCGCCAGCCTGCCCGCAGGACGCCGCGCGGCGCCGAATTTCACAAGACCCTTTCGTTACACACATGAACCAATCCAATCACTGGGACTCGCTGGCATCTTCACTGGGTGCCGACGCACCAAAGGAAGATCCAAGTCAACCGCCGCCGCCCGCCAAACCCCCCGAAACCAAGAAACCCAAGGCAAAGGACGCGCCGCCAACGCCGCAGCCCGCGCCGACCGATTGGTCGCGCTTGGCGACCGAACTAGGCATGGAGCCGGTCGAGCCGGCCGTCGCGCCGACCGAAGACAGCGAACTGTCACCCGAACCGGCGTCAGATGAACGGCGCGAGCCGGAAGCGATTGATTCGGACGTCGCGGCGCCACAAAGCGCGACCCAACCCGAATTGCCCCGCGATGAACCGATTGCCGAACCGCCGCGGACACGGCCGCCCTCGATGTTCGAGCCGGCAGTCAAACGTGCGGAACCGGCCTTCGAATCGCCGAGCGGATCGTCTCAGTCCGACGCGGCAGCGACCGACGCCGCTTTTGGCGAAGGCGAAGTCATCGACGCCGAACTGGTCGAGACCGCGGATGACGAATTGCCGACACGCAGTGACGAAGGCGGCCGGCCGAAGCGACGCCGCCGTCGCCGTGGCGGACGAAGATCCCGCCGCGATGGACCTCGAACCGAAGAATCCGAATCGGCCACTGCGACCAACGACAACGGCAGTGATTCGGACGATGATGATGCCGCCGACCAACGCGAGACCACCGTCACCGCGCCCGAAGGCGAGGAGCGCGAACGCAAAGGACGGCGGCGACGCCGTCGCGGTTCGGGTCGCGACAAACGGCGTACCTCCGACGAAGCCGAGTCGGACGAGACGGCCGAGGACGGCGACGAAACGACCACGGACGCAGAGTTTTCCGAGGAGTCGAGCGAGTTGGTTGGCGTGGCCGACGCAGACAGTTCCGACACGGCCCAGTCGGGCGGCGCCAAGTCCGCCAGCGGGTCGACCGAGAAGGCGAGCCACCGCGCAATCCCGTCCTGGGAGGACGCGATTGGACACATTATCGCGACGAACATGGAAGGCCGCAGCAAGAATCCTCGGTCGGGTGGATCGCGCGGCCGGGGCCGTGGTTCCTCGCGCGGCCGTCGCGATCGACGCAGCTCGTAATTACCGCGGTCGACGTTCCGGGCGCGGCGCGCTGATCGTGGCCCGCGACGCTGGTATCCTGGAGGGCGGCCATCCGTCGGTGCGCAGTGCCCGACGCAGCCTGCAACGCGCAAGCATGAGAGGGTCCGATCTATGCGTCGCTTCGTGATCTTGGTCCCCTTACTCTTGGCCCTGGCCGGTTGCGGGGCTTCGACCGCGACAACCGATTCGGCCGACGACGGCGGACCGAAGAAGTATCGCCTGGCCGTGATTCCCAAGGGCACGACGCACGTATTTTGGAAGTCGGTGCATGCCGGCGCGCTAAAGGCCGCAGAGGAGTTGGGCAACGTCGAGGTCTACTGGAAGGGCGCGATCCTGGAAAACGACCGCGAGGGACAGATCAACGTCGTCGCCGACTTCATTGCGCAAGGCGTCGACGGCATTGTGCTGGCTCCATTGGATTCGACAGCCCTGGTGCCGTCGGTGTTGGATGCCCAGCGCGAAGACATTCCGACCGTGATCTTCGACAGCGGACTGGCGGACGAATCAGTCATTGTCAGCTACGTTGCCACCGACAACTATCGCGGCGGCGCGCTGGCGGCCCGCGAAATGGGCAAGCGTTTGGATGGCAAGGGCAACGTGATCTTGCTGCGCTACAACGTCGGCAGCGAGAGCACCGAGCAACGCGAACGGGGTTTTCTGGAAACGTTGAAGAAAGAGTTTCCCGACATCGTCATCCTGTCAGACGATCAATACTCAGGCACGACCCCATTGGAAGCGCAAAACAAAGCCTTGCAGTTGCTCAATCAATTTGGCGATCGGCTGGACGGGATCTTTGCCGTGTGCGAGCCGGACACGGTCGGCGTGTTGGGCGCGCTCGAGCAGGAAGGGCTGACCGGAAAGGTGACGTTCATCGGCTTCGATCCCAGTCCGCTGTTGGTCGACGCGATGGCCGAGGGTAAGTTGCAAGGCATCGTACTCCAGGATCCGGTGGCGATGGGCTACCTGGGCGTGAACACGATGGTGGCCCACCTCGAGGGCAAAGAGGTCGAAAAACGGATCTCGACCGGCGAAGTGATGGCCACGACGGAAAATCGCGACGAACCGAAGATCCACGAACTGTTGCACCCCATCCAGGCCGATTGAATACCTCGGGCGCGCCGATGCAAACCGCGCTATTGCGGATGTCCGACATCAGCAAGAGCTTCGGGGCCACCCGTGCGCTCGACGCCGTTTCGCTCGAAGCCCGCAGTGGCGAAGTGCTGGCACTGATCGGGGAGAACGGGGCCGGCAAGAGCACGCTGATGAAAGTGCTCAGCGGCGCCGAGTCGCCCGACCGCGGGCGAATGGAGTTGGCCGGCCAGCGCTACGCGCCGAAGAATCCGCACGACGCGCGGCAGGCCGGCGTGGCAATGATCTACCAGGAGCTGAACCTGGCCCCGGACCTCGACGTTGTCGAAAACGTCATGCTGGGGCAGGAATCGGGTCGCTGGGGCATCGTCCAGCGGGCCGCACAGCGGCGGCGTGTCGTCGAAGCACTCGAGCAACTAGGCCGCGAGGACTTGCCACTCGGCGTTCCCGTGGGCCAGCTCTCAGTGGCCGATCAGCAGGTGGTTGAAATCGCCCGCGCCCTGGTCATCGAAGCCCGGGTCATCGTCTTCGACGAGCCAACCAGCTCGCTGACGCAGCACGACGTCGAGAGCCTGTTTCGCGTGATCGAAAAGCTCAAACGGTCCGGCATCGCGATCATCTACATCAGTCATTTTTTGGAAGAGATTCGCCGGATCGCCGACCACTACGTTGTGCTGCGCGACGGAACCGTGGCCGGCGGAGGCGCGCTTGCCGGCCCGAGCGAGGCCGATATCGTAGCGCTGATGGTCGGACGCGAGGTCGACGAGTTGTTTCCCAGCGTCGATCACACGCCGGGCGACGTTCTGCTTTCGCTTGATTCACTCTCTGGTCGCGAAACACCGAATAGCGTTTCACTGGAGCTGCGCCGCGGCGAGATTCTGGGAATCGCTGGGCTGGTTGGGGCTGGCCGCACCGAATTGTTGCGCTGCTTGCTGGCCCTGGATCCGGTGCGCCAGGGCACCGTGCGTTTGGGCGGGTTGGCCGTGCGGCAAACACCCCACGCCCGCAATCGAGCCGGGCTGGGCTTGGTCTCCGAAGATCGCAAAGGCGAAGGGTTGGCCCAACGGGAATCGATCGTCGACAACGTCACCTATAGCCGACTGGATCCGTACAGCCGGTTCGGCTGGTTGCATTTGCGAAAGCGTCGGGCAGCGGTGGAGCAGTGGATGCAGCGGCTCAACGTTAAGGCACGCTCGCCGGAGCAATTGGTCGAGCATCTTTCCGGCGGCAATCAACAGAAGGTCGCGCTATCCCGCGTCATGCACCAGAACGCCGACGTCCTGTTGCTCGACGAGCCGACGCGCGGAATCGACGTGGGAACCAAGTCGGAGATTTATCGGCTGATGGGGTCGTTGGCGGCCGAGGGCAAAGCGATCATTTTCGTCAGCTCGTATTTCACGGAGCTGCTCAGCGTTTGCGATCGTGTGGGTGTCATGGCGCGCGGCCGATTGCGCGAGATCCGAGATGCCGACGCGTGGACGTCGGCTTCGCTTTTGTCGTGCGCTTTGGGAGTGGAAAACGAGTGATGAGCAACAGCAATCCTCCGACGGCAAATCTGTTGATGGCCCGACGCGGCGGCAGCTTTCTGCGGACCGTGATCGGCCCATTCGTGGCGTTGGCGGTCGTCATCGCGGTGTTCGCGATCGCCGACAACTTGCAGGAAGACGGCGGACGGTTTGCCACGTTGCGCAACGCGCAGAACATACTCGTGCAGTCGGCCACCGTGGCCATGGCGGCGCTGGGAATGACGATGATTATCATTTCCGCCGGTATCGACCTATCGGCCGGCACGGCCATGGCGCTCAGCGCGACCGTGCTGGCTTGGGTTTTGCGCGAAGGGTATTCGCCGGCCGTATCGGTGGCCGCCGGAATTGCGACCGGTTGCCTGGCCGGATTTGTCAACGGCACGCTGATCAGTCGGCTGCGGATCGTGCCGTTCATCGTGACGCTGGGCACGATGACGATCTATTTGGGGTTGGCCAAAATCGTGGGCAACAACACGATGGTGCGGCCGATGCCCTCGGATGTGCCGGACTGGATGAAAAACCTGCTCAGCCCGCGGCTGGCGCACGAGTGGATGATCTTCTCGCCCGGCGTGTGGCTGCTGCTGTTCTTTGCGCTGGCGGTGGCTGCCCTGCTGCGCTACCCGGTGTTCGGCCGACACGTCTTCGCCATCGGTTCGAACGAAGCGACGGCCCGGCTGTGCGGAATCAACGTGGTGCGAACGCGGATCGCGGTGTTCACCCTGGCCGGCTTCTTCGTAGGATTGGCCGGGTTGTTTCAATTCAGTCGGCTGACGGTCGGCGATCCAACGTCGGGCACGGGCAAGGAACTGCCGATCATCGCGGCCGTTGTCATCGGCGGGGGCAGTTTGAGCGGTGGGCGCGGTTCAATCCTGGGCACGCTGACCGGGGCGCTGATCATGCAGGTGATTGCCAGTGGGTGCACGGCGCTGAAGCAGCCCAACCCGATTCAGGAAATCATCATCGGCTGCATCATCATCGCGGCTGTGGCGATCGATCAGTTCCGCCAGCGACGACTGGTCGCATAGCGAGGATGGCCGTGCATTACGTCGAACTACTCGAATCGCTCCGCAAGGCATTCCCGCAACCCGTGTCCGACCCGGTGCACGACGGATACGTCGTGTTTTCAATGTTGCGGGCGCTGGACCGGATCGACGCGCTGAAGTCGCAAGCCCCGATCCTGGGCATGCCCAGCGAGCCGGACTATGCGCGGGCGCTTGAAGCCCGCGTGGGTGAATCGGGCGAATCGCTCGAAGACGTGATCCCCCAGTTGGTGCGCTACCTGGAGGGCATGTTCATCTGGGGGCATCCGCGCAGCCAGTTGAACGTCGTACCCACTCCGTCGATCGCCAGCGTGATCAGCGTGTTGTTGCCCTTGATTTACAACCCGAATCTGTGCAGCGACGAAAGCGCGCGCCGTTTTGCCGAAGCCGAAGTGGCCGCACGATCGATGGCCGCCGCGCTTGTTGGTTACGACCCGGCGCAAGCCGGCGGGCAGTTCACCTTTGGCGGCACGGGCGGAATGCTGTACGGCGTGAAGATCGGGTTGGAGAAGGCCGCGCCGGGCACCGGGCGACACGGCGTCAAGGACGACGCGCTCATTCTGACATCGACGCAAAGTCACTACTGCTGCCTCAACGTGGCCAGTTGGTTGGGCATCGGCCAGGATCACGTCGTTGCCGTGCCCACAAAGCTCGACAATTCGATCGAAGTCGATGCGCTGCGGGACGCAGCGCGAAAGGCCCTAGGCGAAGGCAAGCGTATCGCCGCAATCGTCGCCACGATGGGCTCGACCGACGCCTTCGGCATCGACGACCTGCAAGCGATCGATCGCGTTCGGCACGAACTGGTCGAGGAGTTCTCGTTGCCGTACGTGCCGCACATCCATGCCGACGCCGTGATCGGTTGGGCCTGGAGCGTGTTCAACGACTATGACTTCACCGCTAATCCGCTGGAGTTTCGTGGGCGTACCGTGCGCGCTCTGGCTGCGGCGCGGCACGACATCCAACACCTGGCACTGGCCGACTCGATCGGTATCGACTTTCACAAAACCGGTTACACGCCGTACATCTCGTCGTTGGTGCTGGTGCGCGATGCGCACGACTTCGACCTGATCGCGCGCAGCCGCGAAACCATGCCCTACTTGTACACGTCCGGCGAGTACCATCCAGGCATGCACACGCTGGAGACCTCGCGCAGCGCGATCGGGCCGATGGCCGCGCTGGCCAACCTGATCTCGTTCGGCAAACAGGGCTATCGGGCCTTGTTGGGGCACTCGGTCGAAATGGCCGAGGTGTTGCGCGAGATCATCGAGTCGCATCCGAATCTATCGGTGCTCAACGGCGACAACGTGGGCCCGGTGACGCTGTTTCGCGCTTACCCCGACGACGTCGACACGTTTGCCGTGAAGGCCCGCGAGTATTCGGACGCCAGCTATCGATCGCAGGTGCATGAGCACAACGAGTACAACCGGCGGATCTTCGAGCTGGTTCACGAGCAGGCGCTCAAGGGCCACGGCGTGGCGATCTCGCTGACGAGTTGTTACCGGCAGAACGATTTTGGCGACCCGATCGTGGCGATGAAGTCGTACGTGCTGTCGCCATTTGCCGACGAGCACCGGATGCACTCGGTCGTCAGTCACGTGCTCGACGCGCGCAGCAAAGTCGACGCACCGAGCGGCTAGTCGCTGAAGCGGGCAACGTCGACGACGGGCGCGGCCGCCGGCCGGTGCGCTGGACGTTGGGGCAAGAGCTCGGTCTTTCGCCCAGAATTTGGGCCGCTCATGACGCCTGCTCAGCGCGCCGAAATAGCACGCGCCAGCGGGCGCAGGATATTCTCGGCCACGTAGTTGTCGATCATATCGTGGCAAACGCCGGCCATGTTTTGCAACGTTTGCACGTACGTGTCGCCAGGCGCCAGCGCCCCGTAGCGGCGAGCCGTGACAAACACGCTGAGCTGCTCTTCCGGGTAGTCGCCGGTTCGGATTTGAAACGCGTTGGTCCGCGTCTCGATGCTCAACCGGCACTGCATCCGACACTCCTCGTCTAGCGCCAACGTGAGCGACGGCTCGAAGTTGACGATCGCGGCGTGCGGCGCTTCGAGCAATTGCTCCATGCCAGGATTGATGCCCAGGGCTTCGGCCACAAGCTGGTTGTGATTGCCACGAAACGTAAAGTCGAAACCAAACAACAGGTCGAGTGCCTCGCAGTCGAGCGCGCTGAGCGAGAGCATGTACGGTGCCAGGTCGAGCACAAGCTGATGCTGGGCCAGCGCTTCGTCGATGCTCTCCGGATTGACCTGACCGGAACAGAGCCGGCGTGGCTCGATCGCGCACCAGCGATAATGCCCGCGCTCTTTGTCCTCCTCGAGAATAAAGTCTCCCTTGTCGCGGCAATAGAAGTTGCTCATCTGGGGAAACTGTTTTTGAAGCCGCTCGAAGAATTGCAGCACCGACTCCCGATTACTCGGCAACTCCATTTCCGTGCTGAGGTTCATGTTGACGTAGAAATCGTCACTAAATGAACTGTAGCGATGCATCAAGAGTTCCTCGGCTCCGTGGGCAATCCGTCGATGCGATCGTGTTGACGGGAAAGGGGGCAACGCTTGCGACGTTGGAGGTCCAGTATAGAATGCCGTTTTAGAAGCTGTCAAAGCCCGTTGTGTGCCACGAGCCGATTGGCCGAGTGGCGCAATAATTGCCCGGCCGCAACGATCAGCACAACCGGCCACGCCCAGCATTTCGTGACCCCACTCGAGCAATGCGCATGCACGGCCGGCTCGCCAAAGTTGCCGACGAACTGCCTGCCGCGCGGATGTGTGTGGCGACGGTCCAGACCGACTTGGGCTGGATCGCGCTGGCTGGCTCGGGCACGACGATCGCGCAGATTTCGTTTGCCCGCGGTTCTCGCAAGGCGGCGCTGTCGGCCCTGGACCGCCATGTGCGGGAAGGTGCCCGTATCTGCGACTGGAACGCACCGCTGGCGGCACGACTGGTCGACTTTGCCGCCGGTGCCGCCGACGATTTTCGCGACGTCGAGCTCGATCTGCGCGGGCTGACGCCCTTTCAGCAGCGGATCGTCGAAGCCTGTCGGGCCATCGGATATGGACAAACGCGCAGTTATGGCCAGGTGGCGGCAGCGGCAGGAAATTCCCGAGCGGCACGCGCCGTGGGCAATACGATGGCGGCCAACCGCTTCGCGCTGGTCGTTCCGTGCCATCGTGTTGTACACGCCGGCGGCGACACGGGCCGGTTGTCGGGTGCGGCGCTACAGCGCAAACAACTGCGCAGGCTCGAACAGTACGGGCCCAGTAGCAACGGAATCCGCCGCCAAAGACCTGCACGCCGTGGTAAATCGGCATTGACTGGCGCGTAAGCGTGGCGTCGCGACTTAGCTGATCCTCAACATCGCCAATTCGGCGGTCTGTTTGGGCAAACTGGGAAAATTTCGCCCGTTCTCGCCGGCAAGTTTCGACCAATTTGTTGCTCTGCCGGCCGAAAATTAGCCTAGAATTTGGAAGCGATATTCGGCAGAATAACGCGTCTCACCGCAGATCGGACATCGAAGCGGTCGCCCCTTGGGGGCAAGTGCGACCGCCCGCCGATTCGCAAACCCTCCAACCTGTTTCCGGACACCAGCCTTGCATAAGCTCGATTCGTGGGATGTTGCGCGTCGTCAGGACGGCGCCGTACTGGTCCGTGTTCGCTCGCGCGTGGTCGACGGCCGCGCGTTGCCCGACGCCGTGTTCGCGTTCCGCGCCGGCGATCCGCAGTATGCCTACTGGGAAGAACAGCTTCGCAGTCGCGAGTTAGGCCCAGCGCCGTCGATGCCCCACGTTCCCATGTCGTACTCCTAGTCGTTCGAGTTGTCGTCGCGATGGTCGGCCTCTGGTCTGTTTTCGATGCGCGGCGATCTTGGCTGACTCCCTTCGTGCTCTTGATCGGCGGTTTCGCGCTGCTGGGCAACGCGGCATCTACCTGGTCCGCCGATACGCCCGCCGCGCGGATCATGAAGTTCTCTTTGCCCGATTCCACTGGCAAGCTGCACACGCCGAAAGAATGGCGCGACCAAGAGGCGGTCGTGTTGTACTTTATCGGCACTGAGTGCCCGGTCTCGAACGGCTACTCGCCCGACATGCAGGCGATCGCCAAGAAGTACGGCCCACGGGGCGTCGTCTGCTATGGCGTTCACGTCGACCCGAGTGTTTCGGCCGAGGACGCGGCGGCGCATGCCAAGGACTACGGCTTAGCGTTTCCGATCCTGTTGGACCACGAGCAAAAATTGGCCCAAATGGCCGGCGCACGGGTAACGCCCGACGCGATCGTGGTAACGCCGGATGGAACGGTTCGGTATCGGGGTCGCATCGACAATCGTTACGCGCTGGACGGCAAGCGCCGCGACGTGCCCACGAAGCACGAGTTGGTCGACGCGTTGGAAGCCGTCTTGGCCGGCAAGCAGCCGGCCGTGGCCGAAACCAAGGCGTTTGGCTGCCCGCTGCCGTTGCTTCGTTCCAGCCGCTAAGCAGAAGGGCGCGGCTGTTGCCCACTGGCGCCGCACCTTAGCGTACTCGGCCGCCGGCGTCGGTCGTTTCACCGCGCGGCGCACTAGCGGCGCCTGCCGGCACGGCCGATGCGGACTCGAGTTGTTCGCGCAAACCGGAGCGGACATCGGCCCAGGCAGGATCGTCGGCCAAATTGACGTATTCCTTCGGGTCGGCATCGTGGTCGTATAACTCGGCGCCGCGTTGCCCGCCGTCCCATTCAGTGTACCGCCAGCGATCGGTGCGGATGCTGCGGCCCATCGTTCCCTCGTGAACCACCTGCGTCACGGCAAGGTCGTTCCAGTCAGCTTCGGGGTTTTCGAGCAGGGGGCGCAGGCTTCGGCCGTGCAGTCCGGCCACCGACGGAAGCTCGCACAAGTCGACCAGCGTCGGGTAAACGTCCAGCAATTCGACCACGCGATCGCACGGCTCTCCGGCCGACGGCATGCCGGGCGCAACGATGATCAGCGGCACGCGTGCCGACTCCTCGAACAGCGTCATCTTGTGCCACAACCCGCCATGCTCGCCCAGGTGATACCCGTGGTCGCTGTAAAACACGACGACGGTGTTTTTCCACAGATCGTTGCGATCCAGCGCGTCGAGCACGATTTGAATCTGCGCGTCAACAAATGTGATACAGGCCCAAAATGCGGCAACCGTTTCCGCCCGTTCGCGTTCGTTGATCAGCGGCGTGTCGAACGGATACGTCAGCGCGATCCGTGGGATCTGGCGGACGTGCAGCGCCGGCTCGAGCAATCGCGGAATGGTGTCAACCGGGTAAAGGTCGAAATACTTCTTCGGTGCCGCGTAAGGGGAATGCGGACGGCGGAATCCAACGCCCAGAAAAAACGGACGTTTCGCCGCCGCGAGCCGGTCGAGCAATGCGCTGCTTTGGCGCGAGACGACGCCGTCGGCCGTTTCCGCATCGGTGCAGCTAAGCTCCTTCCACTCCACGTAGTACTTCTTGGGCCGTTGGATGCGCTTGCCGCGTATTACGTACTCATCCGGCGGGTGCTTTCCCCATTCGCGCGCCTCGAAATCCCAACTCGCCTGGTCCTCGATCGTCTCGCCCGTGTGATAGATCTTTCCGACGTGGGCGGAATGATAGCCGATTTGCCGAAAGTGCTGCGGCAGGAATACGTGGTCGCCGACGTGCGCGCGGGGCGGCGTGGTCAGGTCCAACACTCCGGTCGCGTCGGGTCGCAGTCCGGCAAGCATCGAAACCCGCGACGGGTTGCACACCGGATACTGGCAATACGCCCGATCGAAACGCACGCCCCGCTCGGCCAGGCTGTCGATCGCCGGCGTCTTGACCTGTGGGTGGCCGTAGCAGCCGACGTCGTTGTTCATGTCGTCGACGGCGATCAGCACGACGTTGAGCGGCTCGGCAGCCTCGCCAGCCGTGGGCCACGCGACAAGCACCGCCAGCGCAATCGCCGCGATCAGGCAGGAACAGAAGTTGCGCGGTGCCAAATCAAAAGTCTCTCGGGCCGTTGGGTTCCGGCAGGGCTTCCTGCGCCGGCTTATCGCCATTGGGCTTCGGTTTGTCGTTCTTGGGCGAAAGCAGGCCGAACGGCAACTTGGGAAGCTCGATTCCGGTGGGCTTCGTCTCGGCGGGCATGATCATCTCGCCGTGAACGGCCAACAGCCCATGATCGACCGATACCTCGAAGTCGATCCCACGAAACCATCGCAGCGCGGGGAACTGGTAATCGGATGGCGGCGGCGATGCTTGTGGATGTTCGATCAACGAGGTCGACGTCCACGCGGTTTGTCCGCCGGGCTGCTCGCGCAGTTCGTATTCGCCGCCGAGCGGTTCGAGCAGCCGCGCTCCCAGCAGCGTTTCGGCCGTGGCCAACGCGTCGGCCGGCGGAACGTGCAACTGTTCGACCAGCATGTTCATGAAGCGCGTATTGTTGACGGCGATTTGCCGCGACTGTTTGTAGCCATAAGCGTTGATGAACGGCGCCAGTTGCGAATTGGCCAGGTCGCCCGCATGGAACCAGATTTGGGCAGGCCGTTCGACCTGCTCGAAGCGCAACTGCGGTGATATTTGAGCCAGGATTTCCGGATGAAACGACAACAGCGTGTAGCCGTCGAACTGGCGCCGCCACACGCCGGCCAGCGACCGCGAATAGCCGGCGTCGTCGACCGGCACTTCGACAATCCCGCCCAACAGCTTCAAAAATCCGGGATTGGGCCACGCGCCCAGATAACCTTGCAGTCCGCTGAGTTGCATCTTGAACAGTTGCGGAATCAGGCCGGCTTGAGGTTGCAGCGCGATCGCAGGATCGGCGTCGCGAATCGCTCCAAACAGGTGATGCTGCTCGCCGGCAAAGAACGAACCGCCGCGCATCACCGCCTCGAACGAAACCACGTTGCCTTCGACCGGCGCCAGGCGCTGGTCGGTCGCCGGTCCGAGCCACTGGCCCAGGATCTGCGTGTGCTGTTCGCTTAGCGGGGCGGCCTTCACATCGATGGTCAGCCGTTCCAGCTTTCCGCCGGGCAGCGCCTCGCGCTGGATGCCGGCCACAATCGGATCCATCGGACCCCATGCCGACTCGAAGTCCGCGGCAAACTCCTCATACGATCGCAGTTCTTCGGGCGTGACCTTGTCGACGGTCACGTCGGGTACGGGCAGAAAACTGCCGACGGCTCCCCGCACCGAGTCGACAAACGTGTCGCCGCGCGCAACCAGCATGCTGCCGTCGGCCCGCCGCCCGAATCCTTCGGGAAGGTATCCGGCCGCGACTAGCTCATCGATCGAATGAGCCGAGTTGCCTTCCCCGCGAGCCGCGAGCCGGGCAATTTGCACTAGCTCAATCTCGACTGTCGAACGCAATCGCCGCTGGAGCTCGATCTGGTAGTGCGGCCCGAGCAGGTTCTGGAAGAACGACCGCGAGAAATAAGCAAACACCGCGTCGTCGCGCTCAAGCGGCATGTGCTTGCGGGCCAGCCGAAACGCTTCGCTCTCGCCGATCGATTCGTGACGCCCTGCGCCAACCGCGAAAAACCACTCGACGATCGCACGGCTGGTCGTGATCAAATGGTACTCGCCGTCCGACGCGTAGAACGAACGCAGGGAGTTGTCCGGCGTGCTGATCAGCGAAACGGGGTGCCCGTCGATCTGGAGCGTTTGCTGCTTTGCATCAGGATGCTCCTTGAGCGCCGCGGCGCGCTGCTGGCTGAAGTCGGCGGTCACCGCCAGGCTGTTGCGGGCCTGAAACAGCAGTCCGATGGCCGCCCCCTCGCGCAGGAACGTGTCGCTGCCGATCATCGCGACGTCGGCGATCACCGTGCCGCCGAGCAGTTCGGCCGTTTTCGATTCGCGCAGTCCGAGCTGTCCTTGCATCCGCTGATTCAGCCCGTAGTCGAATCCGCGCTCCGAGATAATGTCGCGCGCTTCGCCGCCCCACTCTTCCAGGCGATGCCTAAGCCACAGGAAATTCGCGAAGCTGCCAAAACGAACGTAAAAGCATTCGATCGGCACCCGCGATGCCAACGGTTCGACGGGCGCGTTTGCTGGATTGAGTACTTCGGGCGCTGGCGGGGGAAGTGTTTCGGGCAGCGTGACCGTGGCGGTCGGCGGCGCGGGAGAACCGAGCAGGATCTCGCGGGCCGTTTCCTGGCGCGCCGATTCGGTGCCGATCAACAAATTCATCTCACGAGCCAAGACACTGTTGCCGCCGATCGGCGATCGATCCGGCAACTGCAACTGCAGCCGGCGCGAAAGCGTGTCGACCAGGTACTCTTCCACCATCGGCGGAAAGTCCTGTGGCGTGCTGGCCGAGTCGGCCGCGGCCGAAAAGTCGCGCCACCAGGCGGCCAGCAATCGGTCGTATGCTTGCGGGTCGCGCAGCGGCACGACCGAGCCGGTTTGCGGCTGCGGCGTGTACAGCGTCAGTTGCAGCGGCGCGTCGCCCTGAAACAGGAAGAACACGGTCGTCTGCTTGGGCACGTTGACGAATTCTTGCAGCAGCGGCCGCTCGCGCTTTTCGAACACGGGATAGAAGATGCGGCCCGATCGCTCGACCAACGACATGTCACCCGTCTCAAGCCGGATCGTCTGCCGGGGTTCGCCGGCTTTGTCGGCCAAACGCCGGGCGAGATCGCGAATGCGTCCGCCCCGCCGGCCGGGGGCAAGCCGGGGAATGTTCACGCGGAAATCGCCGCCGGTGTTGAGCGTAATGCGGCCGACGCCGAACGGCTCGCCGCGCACGGCTGCCACTGCGACGTGCGACTGGGCGACGGCACGGTCGACCCCACCGGCCCAGATCAACATTGCGGCGGCGAAGATCGCCAACAGGCTATTCATGCGTGGCACTCCCTTGGCGTCACGGTTCATCCGTTCGATACGTGTAGCACGGTTGCGGACAGTCCAGCGGGGGCAAAACGGCCGTCGGCCGGCCATCGGACAGCGCGCCTCATCCTACCGCCGGTACCCAGTGGAGGCAACGCACGGCGCGCGTCATGTGCCGGTATTCAGCGGTGTTTCTTACGCGAAAAATGCTTGTCAAATCGTCGTGCGGTGTGCCACAATCAAGGTTGATGCTTGCCCCCCAGTTTTCGCTACGCCGATTGTTGGCTTGGGTCACCCTCAGCGCATTCGTGTGCTTGATCGGTGCGGCCGCTGCGCGCGGTCAGATCTGGGCTGTGGCGTTTCTGGTGGCCCTGTTCGGCTTCGTAGTGTTGCTGGTGGTGCACAGCGGGGCGTTTTTGCTGCTGCGGTTGGTCGGGACAGTGCGCGATCGGATACGCGCCGCGCGGGCATCCGCGCCTCAGTCGCCGTCGCGCCGTTCGTAGCGGAAACCAAGATTCGTGCCGCTTCAGCGAATGACGCCGGGACGCCGCGCGGAGACGACGGCGTCGAAGACACTTCGATCGCATCGCGAGGAACCGCGAGAATGGGGCGACTTCGAACCAACCTGCAAGCCGCCGCGGCGTTGCTCGTCGTCGCGTTGGTGCTCGCGCTGCCCGCCGCGCTGCGCGCCAGCCAGGGATTCACCCTCGCACTTCCACAAGGCAACAAGCCCCCGGTGAACGGGCTTTCGATTGTATTCGATACCACCTGGCCCGAGGGAGGCGGCTATCTGCCGATTCGGATCACGCTGCGAGCCACGCCGCCGGCGAAGATCGACCGGCTCTTGACGCTGGAGATCACCAACAGCCGGTTCGGCGAGCGCCGGCCAATCTCCGTGACCAAAGACGTGGTCATTCCGGCCGGCGCCAGGAGCGTGCGGGTGGTGATTCCCTATCCGCGGCGCACGATCTACTACTCGACCCTTTCGTTCGACGTCTGGGAGTCGGGCGTGCGATTGCGCGATCTGTGTTTTGAGAATCACGGCATGTTTGTCACAGGAATGCGGGCCGACGACTGTCCGAAGATCCTCTTCGTGACGTCGGGCACCGTGGATCTCAGCGCGTTCAAATCGGTAACCGGGCCGTCGTTGGACTATGTCTGGGCTAGCAATGTCGCTGGCAACCCCTCGCAGCCTATCACGACCTCCAGCGTCGGCACGTTTGCATCCATGCCAGCGGCCGATCTGTTCGATGATTGGATCAACTACAGCGCGCTCGACGTGATCTTCATCCGGTTGTCCGAGTTGCAGGACCTTGCGGATACCCGGCCGAAGGTGCTCGACGCATTGCGCAGTTGGACGCTGGCCGGAGGCAATCTGTGCGTCCACGGCGTCGGCGACGATTGGAAAAAACTTAAGCCGCTGGACGAACTGCTGCGGCTGCCGGGCCGAACAAGCGAGGCGGAACCGCTGCCCGAGGCCTGGAATCAGCCCGATTGGCGTCTGAACGACGGAATCATGCATCGGGTCAGCGGTGCGACGGTGGTGCGCGACAATTCGGACGTTGACGATGAAAAAGAAAATAAGTCCCCCATTCCACACTGGCAGGCGCCGTTCGTGTGGCGCCCGGCCGATATGGGCCTGGTGGTGGCGATGGCCAAGGAGGATCCGTTTCCCGGCAAGGATCACCAGTGGGGGTGGTTGTTCAACACAATCGGCGAATCGCGGTGGCAGTGGCAATGGCGGCATGGCGCGCCGATCGAGAACGGTGCGTTGGACTTCGACCGCTACGCGATCGATGACGTGGGGCTGCCGCCGGTACGCACCTACCGCGTGTTGATCACGATGTTCGTGCTGGGCATCGGGCCGCTCAACTACTGGCTGTTGCGGCGCAAACGGCGGCTGCACTTGCTGTTGTTTACGGTGCCTGCCGCCGCGCTTGCCGTTTCGCTGTTGCTGCTGGGCTACGCCATCGTCGCCGATGGCTTCGACACGTACTTGCGGGCCCGCAGTTTCACGATGCTCGATCAAACCCGCGACGAAGCGGTCAGTTGGGCCCGCTTGAGTTACTACGCCGGCATGGCGCCGTCGTCCGGACTCGATCTTCCGATGAACGTGGCCATTTTGCCGATCGACCGCGACGGCTATCACAACGGCTCGACGCAACCGCTGCGCGCGATCGACTGGAATCGGTCCCAGCATCTCTCGGCCGGCTGGATCCCGTCGCGCACGCCGGTCCAATATGTCACCATGCGACCCTACGCCACCAAACAGGAATTGCGGGTATTGGAGACGCCCGGCGCCACCGCTTGCGCGGTCGAAAATCGATTGGGCGCGAACATCAAGTACTTGATGTTGCGTAGCGCCGCCGGCGATCTGTACGGCGGACGGGCCATCGGGCGAGACCACCGGATAACACTCGAACTGTTGGACACCGACGAGAAGGTCGAGCGAACCGTGTCAAATATCGTCACGTCCCGCGGAGACGCCGAGTCCGACGCGCCAACCCCCACCGCGTCGCCGGCTTCCAGTTTCTTGTTCGGCGGCCCGCGCTCGTATCAGTATCGTGGAGTCAGTTACGGCGGCGGTAGTCGCCTCGACACGGCGCTGGACGACGCGTTCAAGCGCGTTGCTTCGAAGTTGCCAGACCGGCGGTCCTACGTGGCGATCGTCGAGCGCCCGCCCGGCGTGATCGTCGGCGTCGAAGATCCGATCGAGCGGCAGAGCCTGCACGTCATTTCGGGAACGTGGTGAGCCGTATGATCGACGCAACTCCGGCGATCGAACTGATCAACCTGCACCGGTACTTCGGCGCGACCAAGGCGGTCGACGACGTCAGCTTCCAGGTCTATCCCGGTCGCGTGTTCGGATTCATCGGACCCAACGGCGCGGGCAAGACCACCAGCATGCGAATTTTGGCCACGCTCGACATGCCGACCTCGGGCGACGCGATGGTCGACGGCTTTTCGGTCGTGCAAGACGCCGACCGGGTGCGCCGTCGATTGGGGTTCATGCCCGACTACTTCGACACGCATCCCAACATCATCGTCAGCGAATACCTGGACTTTTTCGCCAGGGCGTACGGGCTGGTGGGTGCCGAGCGGTTGCGGGCCGTGAACTACGTGATGAGCTTCACGAAGCTCGACGGCCTGGCCGAGAAGCCGATCGACGGCTTGTCCAAGGGCATGAAGCAGCGACTGTGCTTGGGGCGGGCGATGATTCACGATCCGCCGGTGATGATCCTCGACGAGCCGGCCGCGGGCCTCGACCCACGGGCCCGCATTCAGTTGCGCGAGATGATCGGGCAGTTGGCCGCCGACGGCAAAGCCATTCTGGTCAGTTCGCACATTCTGACCGAACTAGCAGAAATGTGTGACACGGTCGCGATCATCGAGCAGGGAAGGCTCTTGGCCGTCGGCACGGTCGATGAAATCCATCGAACGCGGCACGCCCAGCGAGGAGTCCACATGCGCGTGCTGGGCGGAGCGGAGCCGGTGCGCGCACACCTGGCCCACCGCGACGACATCCACGAGTTGCACATCGTCGGCGAAACGGCCGAATTCCTGCACGATGGCACCCAAGAGGCCGAAGCCGAGATGCTGCGGCAATTGGTCACCGCGGGCGTTCAAGTCGTGGCCTTTGGCAGTCGCGCCAGGAGTCTGGAAGACGTCTTCATGCAAGTCACCGAAGGACTCGTGCAATGACGACGATTGATCCAGCGCGGGCATCCGTGGAGGTGGTCGATGCCACCGTCGTCGAGACGACGCGATGGGATCGGATCGACGCGCTGTTGGCCAAGCTGGGCGATCGTTTGAATCCGATTCTCGTTAAAGAGGCGCGCCAGGCGCTGCGCAGCCGGCAATTCCTGATCACGTTCTTTTTGATGCTGATCGCGGGCTGGGCTTGGTCAATTGTCGGCCTGGCGCGCATTGGTCCGGCCGTCTACTACTCGGCCGAAGGACCGCGGATGCTGTTCGTCTACCATTTGATTCTCTCGTTCCCACTGTTGGTCGTCGCGCCGTATGCGGCGTTTCATTCCCTCTCCTCCGAGCGACAGGACCGCACCTTCGAGCTGCTGTCGATCACGTCGCTGGGTGCGCGGCAGATCCTGACCGGAAAACTCTGCGCCATTGGACTGCAGATGGTGGTTTACCTGTCGGCGATCGTGCCGTGCCTGGCGTTTACGTATTTGCTGCGCGGGCTCGACATTGTCACGATCGTGTTGGTGGTGGTCTACACGTGCGCCTTTTCGCTGGCACTCTCGGTCTCGGGCCTCTTGCTGGGTGCGATCAGCCCACTGCGGCAGCGACACATCGCGCTGTCGGTTCTGCTGGCGATCGGACTATTCGGCGCAATGTGGGTCGACAACCTTTGGACCGCGGCGATCGTGTTTCAGGGCGGGTTTTGGGGTGCATCCGAGTTTTGGCTGTTGCAGGGCCTGTTTGCCACGCTGTTCATAAACTATTTCGCCGTCGCGTTTCTGGCCGCGCGAAGTCAACTGCTGACGGTGAGCGAAAACCGATCGACCGCCTTGCGCTGGTCGTTGGTCGTGGCACAGCTTTCGTTCTTGGGTTGGATGGCCGGACTTCAGATGACCGTCGTCGACCCAGACGTTTCCTTCGCGCTGATTTACGTTAGCGCGATCGGCTGGTTCGTCTTTGGCATGTTTCTGACCGGCGAACCGGCGGCCCTGTCGCCGCGGGTGCGCCGCGACTTGCCGCAGTCGACGCTGGCGCGCACCTTGCTCACCTGGTTCACGCCCGGTCCCGGCACCGGTTACGTGTTCGTATTGGTGAACATGGCCGCGATCTCGCTGTTGGCGCTGCTGCCGTACCACGAGATTGGTGTCTTCATAAGAAGGCTCTCTGACGCTGCCTATTCGCCGAGTCCCGGTCTGTGGCTAGGCGCTGGTGCGCCCAAGCCCGCCGAGATGATGATCGCTGGGGCCGTCGCCACGTGCTATCTGGCGATTTACCTGGGGATCGGATCTCTACTCGTGCGCGTATTGCGGCGCCGTGCGAACCTTGCACTTGGGGTGCCGGCCTTGATCAATATCGTGTTGCTATCGGTGGGAAGCATCGTGCCCTGGGTCATTCAAATGACCTCGCCGACCTTGCGGAACCGAGATTGGACGGTGCTCCAAATCCCCAACGCCGTCTGGTCGCTCACCGACGTATGCTTCGACCGCTTGCCCGTCGACGACATGGTACTGCTCTTGATGCTGTTTCCGGTAGCAGTATTGGTTGGCGGGATCAACGTGCTTTTCTTGCTCGACGACTTGAAGCAGGTCCGCGTTGCCCGGCCCGAGCGGGTCGAGCAAGACGATACCGCGCTGGCCGCGGTCGGAGCCGAACCGCCTGGCCCGAAAGACCCCTGGGACGAAGTCGGCGGCGGTGCGACGTAGCGGCCGCGCGGCGCGCCCTGTTGGCACCTGCCGCACGGCGCGACGGCAGCGCGCGGCCCGAGCTTTACTGTTGCTTGCGGGCTTCGCGGCTGCTTGCGCGTGCGGTGAATCGATCGGCTCTGCGGTGCAAGCTGCGTTTGCCGGTTCGCGGTTCACGCGGTAGAATCGGCTTTTTCGGCAGTTGGTTTTTGCTCTTCGCCAACCGTCTCGCGGGGTTGCCCGACCCCGAAAACGCCCGCACGACGTACGCTCATGCCTCGTTACAATCCGGCTACGATCGAGCCCAAATGGCAACAGTATTGGGCCGAGCACAACACGTTCGCCGCCCCGCGCCTGCCAACCGGTCCGAAGCTGTACGTCCTGGACATGTTTCCCTACCCGAGCGGCGATGGGCTGCACGTCGGTCACCCCGAGGGCTACACCGCCACCGACATCCTCTGTCGCATGCAGCGGATGCGCGGCCGCAGCGTGATGCATCCGATGGGCTGGGATGCGTTCGGGCTGCCGGCCGAACAGCACGCCAAAAAGACCGGAACACCACCGCGCACCACCACTGAAAAGAACGTCGACACCTTTCGCCGCCAGCTCAAGATGCTGGGCTTCAGCTACGACTGGGACCGCGAACTGGCCACGACCGACGTCGACTACTTTCGGTGGACGCAGTGGATCTTCCTGGAGTTGTTCGACACGTGGTTCGATTCCCAGCAGCAACGGGGCCGCCCGATCGCCGAGCTGCCCGTTCCTGAAGACGTCGCTTCGGCCGGTGACGAAGCGGTGCGCCGCTATCAAGACGCGCATCGACTGGCCTACCAGTCCGAAGCGCCGGTCAACTGGTGTCCGGAGTTGGGCACCGTGCTGGCTAATGAAGAGGTCGTGGGCGGCGTGAGCGAGCGCGGCGGCCACCCGGTGGTGCGAATTCCCCTGCGCCAGTGGATGCTCCGCATCACGGCCTACGCCGACCGATTGGAGAACGACCTGGATCAGGTCGATTGGTCGGACAGCATCAAGACCCTGCAGCGCAACTGGATCGGCCGTAGCGAAGGCGCGGAAGTCGATTTCTTCATCGGTTCGGCCGATGCGTCGCGGGGAGGCAAGCCGGCCGGCGCCGAGTTTAACGCCTGGCGCAGCCACCGCCGCCGAGCCGGGTTTCCAGAAACGCCGGCCGACGACGTGATTCGAGTCTACACGACGCGGCCCGATACGCTATTCGGCGCGACATACATGGTGCTGGCGCCTGAGCATCCGCTGGTCGAGCGGCTGACGCAGCCCGGTCAGGCCGAGGCGGTGCGCGCCTACTGCGAGCAGGCGGCTCGCAAGAGCGAGCTGGATCGCACCGATCTGGCCAAGGAAAAGTCGGGCGTGTTCACCGGCGCGTTCGCGGCCAACCCGGTCAACGCACGGCCGGTGCCGATTTGGATTGCCGACTATGTCCTGGCTAGCTACGGCACGGGCGCGATCATGGCCGTGCCGGCGGGCGACACGCGCGATTTCGAGTTCGCCGTAAAGTTCGATCTGCCGATCGTCCCGGTCGTCGACCCGGGCGATGCTTCGGGTGTGGATCGCGAGGCGTGTCTGGCCGGCAAGGATGTCTTCACCGGCGAGGGCACGGCGGTCAACTCCGGCAAGTACGACGGCACGCCAACCGCCGAATTCAAAAAACAGATCACCGTCGACCTCGATGCGCACGGGCAGGGGCGCGCCGCGGTCAACTACAAGCTCCGCGACTGGCTCTTCAGCAGGCAGCACTTCTGGGGCGAGCCGTTTCCCATCCTGCACGAACTGGATGCCGACGGAAAACCGACGGGGCTGACGCGGACGGTGCCGGCCGATCAGTTGCCGGTCGACCTGCCGGAACTGGTCGACTTTCAATCGCACGGCAGCCCGGAGCCGCCGCTCGACGCGGCCGACGACGCCTGGCTCTACCAGACGATCGACGGCAAGCGCTACAAACGCGAAACCAACACGATGCCCCAATGGGCCGGTTCGTGCTGGTACTACCTGCGCTTCTTGGATCCGCGCAATGCGGACGTGCTGGTTGATCCCCAGGTCGAGAAGGCCTGGATGCCGGTCGACATTTACATCGGCGGCGCGGAACACGCCGTGCTGCACCTGCTGTACGCCCGGTTCTGGCACAAGGTGCTGTTCGACCGTGGCCACGTGAGCACGCCGGAGCCGTTCCAGCGGCTGGTCAACCAGGGCATGATCCTGGGCGAGATCGAGCTGACCGGATATCAGGATCCGTCGGGCAGTTGGGTCAGCGCGGCGGAAGTTGGCACCGACGAATCCGGACAGCCCGTGCGCAAGTCGGGCGGACAGCCGGTGCAGAGCGTGCGCGTGCAACCGGAAGACGCTCAAAAAAAGGGCGAAGGGTTCGTGCTCGCGACCGATCCTGAAGTGCGACTGGAAAGTCGGGCGCATAAGATGTCCAAGAGCCGCGGCAACGTGATCAATCCAGACGCGGTGGTGCAGGAATATGGCGCCGACGCGCTGCGACTGTACGAAATGTTCATGGGCCCGCTCGAAGCGGCCAAGCCCTGGAGCATGGAAGGCGTCAACGGGGTGCGCGGGTTTTTGGATCGCGTGTGGCGAATGATCACCGACGAACGGAACGAACAACCCGCGCTGAATGCGGCCGTGCAGGACGTGGCTCCGAGCGACGAGCAGAACCGTGTCTTGCACAAAACAATCAAGGGCGTGACGCAGGACCTCGACCGGCTGGCGTTCAATACGGCGATCGCCAAGCTGATGGAGTTTACGAACTACTTTCTCAAGTGCGACGTGCGCCCCAAGGCCGCGATGGAACAGCTCGTGCTCTTGCTCTCGCCGATGGCGCCCCATCTGGGCGAAGAGCTGTGGGAACGGCTGGGACACGCCGAGACGTTGGCCTATGAACCTTGGCCGCAGTTCGATCCCGAAGCGGTGCGCGAAGACACGGTCGAAATCCCCGTACAGATCAAAGGCAAACTCCGCGGGCGGATCACCGTGCCCGTCGCCGCGGAACAGGCCGAAATCGAACAAGCCGCCCGTGACGAACCTCGCATCGCCGAGCTGCTGGCGGACAAGGACGTGATCAAAGTCATCGTCGTCAAGGGCCGAATGGTCAATTTCGTAACGAAGTGAACTCAAACAATCGTAAGTGCCGTATCGTTCGCAGCCGACCGGCGGAAAGGCTTTCATGCGAAACGTGTTGACGTTGGTGTTGGGTGGCGGACGCGGAACGCGGCTCTACCCGTTGACGAAATACCGTTCGAAACCGGCCGTGCCGTTGGCCGGCAAGTACCGCCTAATCGACATTCCGCTGTCGAATTGCATCAACAGCGGATTGAACCGGATGTACGTGCTGACGCAGTTCAACTCGGTCAGCCTGCACCGTCACATTCGGCGATCGTACGCGTTCGACCAGTTCTCGGCCGGCTTCGTCGAAATCCTGGCCGCGCAGCAAACGCTCGACACGTCCGACTGGTATCAGGGCACGGCCGACGCAGTGCGGCAAAACCTGCGCTATATCGACATGCCCGAGTACGAACACGTCCTGGTGCTTTCCGGGGATCAGCTCTACCGGATGGACTACCGCGCGATGATGGAGACCCATCAAAAAACCGGCGCCGACGTGACGATCGCCGGCATTCCCGTCGACCGGCAAACGGCGCGCAGCATGGGACTGATGCGGCTCGACGATTCGGGCCGCGTGGCCGGCTTTCTGGAAAAGCCGCAAACCGACAAAGAGATCGATACCGTGCGGATGGAGCCTTCTTGGATTGACGCCCACGGAATCGAAAGCCGCGGACGCGACTGCCTGGCCAGTATGGGTATCTATCTGTTCAATCGCGAAAAGCTCGTCCGTTTGCTCACTGAGACCGATCACCACGATTTCGGCCGTGGGCTGTTTCCGGCGGCCGTCGAGTCAACCAAGGTGCAAGTCCACCTGTACGACGGATACTGGGAAGACATCGGCACGATCCGGTCGTTCTTCGAGGCCAGTTTGATGTTGGCGGCCGCGGACCGGCCGTTCGACCTGGCTTCGGCCACGCAGCCGATCTACTCGCGTGCCCGATTCTTGGCGCCCTCGCGAATGGACGGCGCGACAATTCGCCACAGCCTGATCGCCGATGGGTGCGCGATCGAGGAAGGCGCGGTGATCGAAAACAGCGTGATTGGCGTTCGCTGCCAAATCGGACGGGACGTGAAGATCAAAAACTCAATTCTGATGGGCGTCGACACGTACGAAACAGCCGAAACGGCGCGCCAGGCGGCAGTCGATGGCCAACCGCTCGTGGCCGTCGGCGAAGGCACCGAGATCGAAGGCGCGCTGATCGACAAGAACTGTCGCATTGGAAAGCGCGTTCGCATTGCCAACGACGCCGGCGTCGACACCAGCGACGAAACGCCCGAGGCGATGATCCGCGACGGCATCGTCTGCGTGCAGCGCGGAGCCGTGCTGCCCGACGGATGGAAACTGCAGTGATCCGCGCCGGTTTCGCTACCGCCGGCGTTGCGTCTCACGAGAGCCGAAAATCTGGCCCGCACGACTTGGCGATCGTTGGGGCACGGCCGCGCGCGAGGTCCTGCCAGACGCAGCGCCGCGAGAATTCCACGACCCGCGCGTCGGTGTGCCTTGCTTCACGGTCGGAACGCGGCCGGCCGAATAGCTGGTCCGCGAGCGCGTGCTGCGCTGCGGCGAAACGCGGTTCGTCGGGCCGCGCTGCGCCGTCGCGGTGTTGCCCGTGCCGCCGGCATTTCCGCGATAGAGGGGCGGGTAGGCCGATGAGCGCTGCGCGGCGCGCTGGCTCTGGCCGGGGTTGTTCCAGCCGCGCGCGACGTTCGATGGGCCGCTGCTGCGCGGCGTCGGGCGGTATTGGGCCGGCTGGCGGTAGCGACTGCTCGATCGAGAACTAGAGCGCGGCACTTGTTGTGTGCTTTGGCCTCGTTGCTGCGCTGCACGCTGCTGCATGGCCCGCTGTTGAGCAGCCCGCTGTTGGGCGGCCTGGACTTGGGAGTTTCGCTGCTGCATGGCCCGCTGCTGTTGCCACTGACGGTAGCGCTCGGCTTGGCTGTTGGCAGACTGCGGCGTGCGCGGCTGCACGGTGCGACTTTGCCTGCTCGGTTGTCGCGAGACGCCGTCGGCCACCCGGTCCGATTGTGGAACAGGTCGGTCGTTGCGGCGGTGTTCGGGTGCCTGCACGCGACGTGACGGAGGCGCTGCGGTCCGCGGAGCGGGGCTGTTGGGCACGGGCTGCGAGTCAGGCCCGAAAAGGACCGGCCCTTGTTGTGCCATTGCCATCGTGGCCAGAAGCCAAGTACCGATTGCCGCTGCGGCGGTCTTGGTCGGGTTGCACGTCATGCGACGAGACCTTTCGTCAAACAATGTGGACCGCGAAAGCGTTGCGCCGGGGCCCGTGATTTCGGTTGGCCGGTTCGCGCGCGGAGTCGGCGCCCTGTTTGATTGATCGGTCGTCCAGTGCCGTCGTGTGCAAGGGAAACGCGTCGCCGGTCGGCGGAGCAAACGTGCGTCGCGATAGCACGGCATTGCTTGCAGGCAAACCGCGCGTGGGCTCTAATGGCGCCCCGCGCGGCAGTAGTCGCACTCAGCGTGCGTTGTGCGGCATGCGTAGGACCGTCTGCGTCCGCAGCCGCACCACCGAAAACTTCCACGGCGAACCACTGCCAGCATCGCGATTCTGGCGAAAGAGGAGACTGATGACAGCATTGCGATACGGAATCGTGGGGGGCGGTTTCATTTCGGCATTTCAGTTGAAGGCCATGCGCCAAGTGCGCGGCTTGGAAGTGGCAGGTCTCACCTCGCGACGCCGGCCGGAACAACTGGCGGCCTATGTTCGCGAGCACGGGCTGGGCGACGGACGCATCTACGACTCGATCAAGGAAATGGCCCCGCACGTCGATGTGATCGCGATTTTCGCGCCGAACTTCGCCCGGATCGAGATGGTCGAGGAATTGGTCGACGCCGTGAAGGCGGGTGCCCAGCTCAAGGGCGTCATCTGTGAGAAGCCCTTGGGACGCAACCTGGCCGAGGCCCGCCGGTTGGTGCAATTGGTCGAGGAGGTCGGATTGCCGCACGCCTATTTCGAGAACCAGTTGCACATGAAATCGCTCCAGGCGCATCGCACGCAACTCGCGCCGATCATGGAGTCGATGGGACCGCCGGTGTTGGTCCGCTCGTCGGAAGAACATGCCGGCCCGCACAATCCCTGGTTTTGGGATCCGACGCAGCAGGGCGGCGGCGTGATGAGCGACATGGGCTGCCATTGTCTGGCGGTCGGCTGGTATGCGCTGACTCCGCCGGGCAAGGGCGTTCGATTCCTCGAACCGCAAAGCGTGTTGGCCGACTTGTCGCTTTTGAAATGGGGCCAGCCACGGTGGCGCAATCAGTTGCTCGAGACGCACGGCGTCGACTACGGTCGTACGGCGGCCGAAGACTTTGCCACGGGCATGGTCACGTACAAGAATCCCGAGTCGAACCAGCGCGTCAAGGCGCAGTTCACGGTTTCTTGGATGTACGACAAGCAGGGACTGCGCTTGGCGTTGGACGGAATCGGGCCGGGCTACGCCTTTGAGATGAACACGCTCCGCTCGCCGTTGGAAGTGTTCATCGGCGACGCCGCTGCCACGGCCACCGCCGACAGCGAGTTGGCATTGGAAAAGTCGCAAGCCAGTCGCGGCTTGCTTACCGTGCATCCGAACGAAGCCGACCTGTACGGGTACAACGACGAGAACGAGGACGCCCTGGCGGCATTCGCCGGCAAGCGGCCGCCGCTGCTGGATTGGCACTACGGTGTGGAGATCGTGCGGCTGACGATGGCGGCCTACCTTTCCGCCGAACGGGGCGCGACCGTCGACCTGACCGATGCCGAAACCGCGCACGAATTGGAAAGCTATGTGCCGCTGATTCAGCAGGGCCGCGGCGGCGAAGTGCTGGGCGGGTAGGAACGATCCGGGCTAGATGGTGCGATGTGGACCGGCCAGACGTCCGCGCTGCCTGGGAGGATCATCGCGAGTGCGTCCCTCGCATACCTCGCTTGTCGGCGTTTGGCAACTCTGTGCGCGAATCGATAGGTCGGACCTTCGGCCCTCACGGCGCTTACAGATGGCATTTCCGCCGAGCTGGGGCGATGCCCCAGCCTGGTATAGGTTGGGCCTTTGGCCCAATAGGTTGCGAACCTGCACCCGCTCGATAGCAACTGGCTACGGAGAACCATGTCGCCGCCGCGGCAGCAGCGCCACCGTCGCGCATCAATACGGCCCAAGCACCGCTGGCGCGTACCGGCCTACGCCCAAACACCGTAGATGCGTACCGGTCTGCGCCACCGACCAAGCACCGAAGGTGCGATTCATACCAGCCAGGGGCAACGCCCCTGGAACACGTATCCGAGCACAGATTTTAGGGCTGAAGGCCCGACCCACAGCCGGGCTCGCGCTCGACGGCGAGAATCGGTATGCGACAGGCTGCACCGGGCCCCTATTTGCGCGGCAGCGTTCCCACGAACTCCGATGCCCGATCGATCCAGCCGCGGAGTTGCTCGTCGGTGTCGATGGCTTCTGGCTCGATCATGGCCCACCCTTTCATGGGCCGTCCGGTGACGTCGAACGGCCTGACGAACTCCTCGGCCAGCGCGGCTTCGCCTTGCTCGGGACCAAGCCGCGCGATCAGCGAATCTTGCCACACGCCCACCAGCATGTTGCCATGCAAGAGAAAGGCGACGCCACCAAACATCTTCTTCTGCGTCACGCCCTGGCGGCGTGCCAAGGCGTCTTCGATGCGGGCCGCCAGTGATTTGCTGTAGGGCATGGTCTGCGTCAGGTAACGGAGCTAGGTTGTTGCGGCGTTGAACCGACGCCAACGTCCACCAGCGGCGGCATGGGACAGCCCAGCGCATCAGCGATCACGCGCAACAGTTCAGTTTCCTCGACCGTCGCTTTGCCGTCAGACCCGATGCAGACGGCGCACGCGTTGAGGATCGGTTTCTTGACCGCCGGCGCGACGTCGGCCAGTTGATTGAGCGCTTCGTCGAGCACGCCGATATCGCACTGCTCGCGGGACAATAGTTGCAGCCGAGCGCCCCGGGTCGGCAACGTCGCAATGGCCGCATCGAACGCGCGGCGCACTTCGGCCGCGTCGCGCGATCCCCACTGTGCCAGCGTCGACAGGAGTCGGCTCACGACCGGTGCCAGCCGCCTCAGGGTACGAGGTGTGACGACGTGCGGCCGCTGGTGCGTCAGCCGTTCGACCAGTCGCGTGACGATCAGCCGGTGTACGGCATACTCGAACAGGCTGACTCGCTTGTCCGCCTTGATCAAAAACATGACGTCGGCCGCAAACGCCTTGCGCTGTGCCGGCGACAACCCCTTCAGGGCCGGCAGCGTCATGGAGACCAGCGGCAGCTTCGACTCGGCGGTGACTTGCGCGACGTGGGGCGCGATGCGTTGCATCTCGGCGACGGCGCGGGGATCGCCGGCATGGGTGAGGTGGTCGAGCTGCACCCGGCGTATGTCCGGCTCGTCGTCGTCGACCAGCAAGGCATAGATCGTAGCCACGGCCCCCAACGGATCGCGGATGGTGCTGGCCACTTCCATCGGCAACGAGTCGACCAGCGCCGCGGCGTAGCGCACGTGCCCCAAATCCGGCGCGCCGACCTGGTTGATCGCGGCCGACGGATCATGCGCAAACGCGCTGGCGCCGGCAACCGCCGCCGAGTGGGCCAGTTGCTTGCCTTGGCGTGCCATTCTGAGCGTTCTGGGGTCGACCAATTCGTCGGCCGTGTGTTTGATCGGGCCGACCTCGGGGAACTTGCCGTCAAACTTGGGTTCGATGCGACGAATCCGCTCGTCAAGCGGCGGGTGCGTGGCCAACATCTGCAGAAACGGCGCCCGCAGCCCGTTGCCAAAGTACATGTGGCTGGCCTCCTCGGCCCGTTCGGTTTTCAGCCGCGAACCGAAAGACAGTCCGCCGATCTTCTTCAGCGCGCCGGCGATGCCGTCCGGATAGCGCGTGAATTGCACGGCCGAGGCGTCGGCCAAGAATTCGCGCTGGCGCGAGACGGCGCTCTTGATTAGGTGGCCGAAAAACACGCCGATGTACCCGATGATGTACAGGGCCAGCCCAACGAGCGGCAGCGGGTTGCCGCCTTTCTTGTTGTTGGCGAAGTAGGTGCGCGTGCCGCCGGTGCGCATCAGGATGTAGCCCACGGTGGCGATCAGCAGGATGCCATTGAGCACCGCGATCAGCCGAATATTGAGCCGCATGTCGCCGTTGAGCACGTGGCTGAACTCGTGGGCGATGACGCCTTGCAGCTCGTCGCGCTTGAGTGTTTCGATCGTGCCACGGGTAACGCCGATCACGGCGTTTTGCGGCGTGGTTCCCGCGGCAAAGGCGTTGATTGCGTGCTCTTGGTCCATCACGTAGACCGGCGGCACGGGCGTGCCCGACGCCAGCGCCATTTCCTCGACCACGTTGAGCAAGATCCGCTCGCTCAGCACTTGCGTGTCGGGATTGACGGGCCGCCCACCCACGGCGCGGGCCACCGTCTCGCCACCTCCAGATAGCTCGAAGACTTTGTAGAGCGTTCCGATCGTGATGATGAAAATCGTGACAGCGCTGACGGCCAGAAAGATCTCCGGTGTCCAGTAATCGGCCGGCAGCCTGCCGCCGTCATCGTTGGCATATTGGGCGACTGCCACGGCAATCACCGCGTAGACCGCCAAAATAATCAGCACGACGGCCGCCAGAAAGTAGACGACCAGCAGGACCGTCTTGCGTCGGGCTCGGGCTTGATGTTCGAAGAAGTCCATGGCGAATCGGATCGATGCCCTCCTCGAAGTCGCACGGCGGCGCGCGGCCGTTGCGCCGGCAAGGCGCGCACACCGGGCGATGGCGCTGCCGGGCCCGGATTAGAACTGCACCTTCACCCCTTCACGCTGATCGGGCGCCGAAACCTCGAACAACTCGGCCGGCTGGAAGTTCGTGACGTTGGCCACGATGACGTTCGGGAAGACTTCCCGCGCCGTGTTGTACGTCATCACCGAGTCGTTGTACGCCTGCCGGGCGAAGGCAATCTTGTTTTCCGTGCTGGTGAGCTCCTCTTGGAGCGCCAACATGTTCTGATTGGCTTTCAGGTCCGGGTAGTTCTCCATCAGCGCCATGAACCGCGTCATCATGCCGGTCAGCACGCCTTCGGCACCGGCCAAACCTTGCATGGCCTGCGCGTTGCCGGGCTGGGCAGCGGCCTGTTGCCCCGCCGCGACCGCGTTGTTGCGGGCTTTGATCACGGCTTCGAGCGTTTCCCGCTCGTGCTTCATGTAGCCTTTGGCCGTTTCCACCAGGTTCGGAATCAGGTCGTAGCGCCGCTTAAGCTGCACGTCGATTTGCGCAAACTGGTTCTCGTAGCGATTACGCAAACCGACCAGACGGTTGTAGATGGTGACGCCATAGATCAGCAGCAACACCAACACCACCACGGCGCCAATCAAGATCACGATCAACGGTCCGCCGGGAATCTCCATCGAATGGTCCTCCGAGAACAGCGTCGGCAATGCGTCCCGCCGCGGTCGATGCCTGCTACCCGCCACGCGAGCGGACAGGGGCAGACAGGGTGTCGCGGCGACCCATCTTAGGAACTATGGGCGATTCGGTCAAAATCGAACGTCCCGTCTGGTGTGCTCGGGGCGCCCGTTATAATGTTAGCGCCGTTCGTGCCGCCGTTGCGCGCGCTTTGGCAAGAAGAATCCGCCGGCGACAGCACACGCGGTGGCTTGTGTCGGCCTGGTGCGCCGGCTGCCGCATGGGGTCCGGCGGAGCGAACGTTGCGGTTGATCGGTCCAGCTTCGATCCATCTGAATCGGGAGGGCGTCGCCATGTTTCCGAACTCCTCGCGCAGGCGGTTCTTGCAAAACACGGCCATGCTGGGCGCGGCTGCCGGCTTGGGCGATTTAGCGTTTCTCACCAGGCTTCGGCCCGTCTCGGCGGCCGAAGCCACGCCCGACCCGACGCGCGTGCAATTGCATCCCGACATCGAGCCGGTTGTACGCCTCTTGGAAGACACCCCGCGCGAGAAACTGCTCGAAGCCGTCGCAGCGCGGATCCACGACGGACTGAGCTATCGCGACGTGATGGCCGCGCTGCTCTTGGCCGGCGTCCGCAACATTCAGCCGCGCCCCGCCGTGGGGTTCAAGTTTCACGCCGTGCTGGTCGTCAACTTGGCCCATCTGGCCAGCATGGCCTCGCCGGACGCGCATCGTTGGTTGCCCGTTTTTTGGGCCTTGGACCATTTCAAAGGTTCGCAAGCGGCCGACCGGCGGGAAGGCGATTGGACGATGCAGCCGGTGGACGAATCGGCGGTGCCACCGGCCGACAAGGCAGCCACGGCCTTTGCCGACGCGATGGACGACTGGGACGAAGCAGCGGCCGACGCCGCGGTTGCCGGGCTGGCACGTACCACCGGAACAAGCGAAGTCTTCGAGTTGCTGTTTCGCTACGGGGCACGCGATTTTCGCGACATCGGCCACAAGGCGATCTTCGTTTCCAATAGCCTCCGCACGCTCAACCTGATTGGTCAGCAACACGCTGAGCCCGTGCTCCGTTCGCTCGCGTTCGCGTTGCTCAAGCACGACGGGTCGAACCCGGCCCAGGGCGACGCGCGGGCCGACGTGCCGTGGCGGCGAAACGTGGAACGTGCCAAACAGCTTCGCGCCGATTGGACCGGCGGCACGCTCGACGACGGGGCCACGCTCGAGATGCTCGAAACGCTTCGGCAGGCCGACGAACACGAAGCGCCGCAGAAAGTGGTCGAGATTATTAATCGGGGCGTCGCGCCGCAGGCCGTGTGGGATGCGCTATTGGTTGGCGCCGGCGAGCTACTCGCGCGGCAGCCAGGCATCGTCGCGCTGCACGCCGTGACCACGTCGAACGCGCTGCGCTACGCCTGGGACACCAGTGCCAACGACGACACGCGCCGCATGCTGCTGTTACAGAACGCGTCGTTCCTGCCGATGTTTCGCCAGGCGATGACCGGACGCGGACGAACGCTCAAGGAAGTGCGCCTCGACCAGATGGAGCCGATTGCCCTCACTGGAAGCGGGCCGACCGCCGAGGATGAAATCTTTGCCGATGTCAGCGGCGACGCCCCGCGGGCGGCAGGCAAGGTGTTGGCCTATCTCCAGCAACATCCTGATCCGACGGAGCTAATCGATCGGGCCCGCGTGCTCATCTTTCTCAAAGGCACGAATTCGCACGACTACAAGTTCAGCTCCGCCGTGCTGGAAGACCACTTCAAGGTCTCGCCCACGTGGCGGGCACCGCTGCTGGCGTCGGGCGTTTTCAAGCTGCGGGGCAGTGGAGGTCGCGACAATCCGCTGGTCGAGCGGACGCGCGCCGCGCTGGCCTGAGCAGCGCCGCGCTAGCCGGAACGGCGCCGTGTCAGGTCTCGAACGGAAACAGCGGCCGCCGCCGGTTCTGATAGGTCAGCTTGCTCATGTCGGCCGTCGTCACCCCGTCGGTGTTGACGCGCAACAGCGTCGGACAGACAGGCGCATACGCCGCGACCGGCGCGTGCACTCCCTTCGCCACGACGATGTCGAACTTTTGCGGGTCGATGCCGCAACTGGTCAACTGTTGCAGGCTGAATGGCGCCACCCGCCGCGACGTGAGCATGACGGTCGGCCCTTTGTCGAGCTTCACGACAGCCGTCGGGCCCATGTCGTAGTGCACGCGTCCGCCGTGGCGGGGCAGACTTTCGCTGAAGCTGCCGTCGTACAGTCCGCGGACGCGAGCTTTGGCGGCCAGCGACGTTCCGTGGCGATCGTCGACCTTGGCGCCCAACAACAGTGCGACGTCGCTGCCGACACCCGCCCGCACAGCCGCCTGAACGCTCGGCGGATCGAATAGCGATACGAACGACCTGGTAATCCCGCGGCGCACCAATGCGTCGAGCAGCAGCGTACTGTCGCCCGGCGACCCGCCTCCGACGTTGTCGCCCATGTCGAGCAGGCAGGCAGGTCGTGGAGACTCCATGGCCCGGGTGATCGCTGTATCGACATCCAGCAGTTGACCGACAAAGTCGTTGCGCCGCAGTTGCAAGTACTCGGCAAACTCGTCGGCCAGTTGACGGGCCAGATCCGGATCGTCGTTGGTAGTCACGATCACACTGGCGCCCATTTCCGGCACGTCGGCGTACGGAAAACCCAGCAGCAGGCTGTTGGCCAGCACCCGGTGATCGGCCAGCATATCGTCCAGCGCCTCGTAACACTCGCGGCAGGGCGATGCGGCGGTGCTCTGCCGTTCGATGTTGATCGCCAGCGGTGGCATCGCGGCGGCGCCCGTGGGGCGCACCTCGCGGCGGAGGATGCGCGCGATCAGCCGCGCGGCCTCCAGGCCCCGTTGCCGCTGATCCAGGTGGGGATTCGTGCGGTATCCGATCAACGCGTCGGTCGATTGCAGCATCTCGCTCGACAAATTGGCGTGCAAATCGAGCGTGCCGACGATCGGAACCTGCGGCCCGACGCGCGACCGCAACTCGCGCAGCCAGGCACCGTCCATGTCGGGCACGTTTTCGGAGACCGCCGCGCCGTGCGGCGCCACCAGCACGCCGTCGAGATCGCCAGCGTCTTTGAGCCGCACAAGCATCGCGTCGAGCAAGCGTTCGAGCGTGCGGGCGGAGACCACCCCGCCCGGCATGGCCCAAGCGAAAGAGATCGGCACGGCCACCAGGCCCTCGTCGCCAAGACCCTCGAGAAAACCGCCGACTTCGTGGTGGGCATGGCCGTACTCGTCGACGATATCCTGGCCGGTCAGGATCGCGCCTTGCTCGAAGTGCTCCCAGGTGGTCGGCGCACTTTGAAACGTGTTGGACTCGTGCTGCAATCCGATGATTCCGACCCGCATCATAGCACTCCATACTTGCGGAATACGTCGGCGGCCTTCATGCCGGCTCGGATTTCGTCGCGCACACGGTTTTCGGCGGTGACTTTCTCCAGGGCTTTGGCCAGCACGTCGGCTTCGACGTCCGCCGGAACGATGACCACCCCATCGACGTCGGCAAACACCAGATCGCCCGGCGTGATGCGCACGCCACCGACTTGAACGGACACGTCCACCGCCGAAACACGCTGTCGATCGCGGCTGTCGCGCGGACAGGTCGAAGCGGCAAAAACGGTGAAGCCCATGTCGTCCATCTTTGCGACGTCGCGCACGGCCCCGTCGACCAGTGCGCCGGTGCAGCCGCGATTGCGCGCGGCGGTGGAGAGCAACTCACCCCAAATGCCCGACCGCGTGCTGCCGGCAGCCGCCGCGACGAAGATGTCGCCCAGCGCGCAAGTGTCGACGGCCTGCAACTCCAGCTCGTAGGGATTCGGATCAACGTGCGAGATTTCTTCCCAGAGGGTGGTCTTCGCGCGGCCCGCCATCACACCGTGGCCGCTGTAGTGATGAAACGCGCCGCCAACAACCTGATCGCGCAGGCCCATGCCGTCGAGCACGTCGGCGATCACTGCCGAGTACAACAAGTGGCGGACCTGTTCCAGGTCGGTGGAGGTGTCGTCGGGCATCAAACGCCGCTGGGGGTTGGAGGGAAACAGCACGTCGATCAACATGGGTCGGTCGCCAGTGTACAACGTGTCGCCCAAATCCGCAGCCCTCCGCCAGACTCGTCGTGCGGCGCACCGGCGCGACGGCCGAAACGCAGCGCCCTGCGCTCGGCGCGGCAATCGACTCGCAATGGCCGACGATCCGCGTCGCGGGAACGCCGCCCCGGCCTGAATCGCACCGATGCGAGCCTTCTCACACGCCGTGGCAAAGCGGACGTACGCCCGGCCGGCTGCCGGGCGACCCCGCCTGGCCGCATCGCACGACGGGCATGGGCCGACTCCTGCCAGATTCTCGCGACGGCGGTTGCACGCTGGGCGACTGCCGCTAGAATGAACAATGACTATTACAGTTCAATATTCATTTTTCAACCGCCCTGCCGATAGGGAGCCCGCGATGGCAACGACCCAATCAGCCGCACCAGCCCGAAACATCAAGTCCAAGGCGACCAAGACCTGGCCCGTGGTGCGCGGACGGTTGCTCACCGGCTGCATGCGGGACGTTCAGCTTCGGCCGCTCGATCTCTATACCAGTGCGTGGCGCGAGCACGGCGACTACGTCAGCTTGCGCGTCGTACCCAACTACTTTGTCTATCTGTTGGGTCACCCCGACGCGATCGAGTACGTGCTGCACACGAACTTGAAGAACTACCGCAAGCCGGACTCGTTCAACCATTCGGTCCGCCCGTTGGCCGGCCAAGGAATTCTCGTCAGCGAAGGGGACTTCTGGCGACGACAGCGGCGACTAGTACAGCCGGCCTTTTTGCGCAATGCCGTCGCCGGCGTCAGCGGCCACATGGTTGATTCGATCGCGCGGCTGATCGACGAATGGAACGAAGCTGGCGCAACCCGCACGCTGGACATCGTTCCAGAGATGATGCGGCTGGGCTTGCGAATTGCCAGCACCACGTTGTTCAGCACCGACATCAGCGGCGACGCCGACACGATTGGTCAGGCCTATCGCACGGCCTTCGAGTACGTCAGCCTGAAAATGAACGCCCGGCTCATGTTTCAGCCGCTATGGCTGCCCACGCGCCGCAATCGCGAGTTCAAGCGGTGCAAGGCGCTTTTGGACCGCGTGGTACTCGACCTGGTCGCGCAGCGCCGTCGTGAAGGGCCTCGCAACGACGTGCTCGATTTGCTGCTGGCGGCGCAAGACGAAACGTCGGGCGCCGGGATGAGCGACGAGCTGCTCAAGGACGAAGCGCTCACGCTACTGACCGCCGGCCACGAGACGGGCGGAGCGGCCCTGTCCTGGGCCTGGTACCTCTTGGCAACGCATCCCGAGGTGCAGCACGAGTTCCACGATCAGGTCGCTGCCGCCTTGCAAGGGCGCATGCCGAGCGTCGACGACTTGGAGCGGATGCCGTTGGCCACCGCGATCTTCGAGGAATCAATGCGGCTCTATCCGCCGGCTTGGGGAATCCCGCGCGAGTCCATCGAATCCGACGTAATCAACGGTTATCCATTACCCGCCAAGTCGACGTTGATCTTGTCACAGCATCTGATTCACCGGCACCCGGCGTTTTGGAACGATCCGGATGTGTTCGACCCGAGCCGCTTCCTGCCCGAGAATCGCACGGGGCGACCCAAGTTTGCTTACTTTCCGTTCGGTGGCGGACCGCGGATCTGCATCGGAAACCACTTCGCCATGATCGAAGGCCCGCTGGCGCTTGCGGCCCTAGCGCAGCGATTTCACTTCGAGCTGGTTCCCGGGCAACGCATCGAGGCTGATCCCACGTTCACGCTGCGGCCCAAGTACGGCGTGCAAATGAAAGTGAGCCGGCGCCCATGAGCAAGGTCGAACGCATCATCGAAGCGGCAGGCAATCGATTCCGCTACTACGGCATCGCCAAGACGACGATGCAGGAAATCGCGGCCGACGCCGGCGTGGCCGTCGGCACGCTCTATTTGTATTTCAAGAACAAGGACGACCTGGTGGTGGCCTGTGCGGGCGAGTTCGTTGAGCAGCACAAGCGCGAGATCGCCGACGTACTGGCGTCGAAGGCGGCGCCGGAAAAGCGCTTGCGGCGTTACATCGTCGGGCGGTTTCGCGCCGCGGATGACATCCGCACCGGCTCGCGTCACGCGGTCGAGCTGACTCGCGCTGTCCTGCGGCTCAAGCCCGATCGGGCCCACGAAGAAGGCATGATGATGTGGGACACCGTCGTGCAGATCCTCGCGCAGGGCGTCGAGCAGGGCGTGTTTCGGATCGCCAGTGTCGAGGACGACGCCAAGGTGTTTCTGTTTTCGATCGCCTACTTCTTTCCCAATGCACTCAACGAACCGCCCATGCCGCCGACCGAGCAAGACTTGACCGTCGTGGTCGATTGGTTCATCAAAGCGTGGAAGGCTGGCCCGCGCGACCGACGCGAGGGCCGTCCCGTAAGCAAGAAGCGCCGCGCCCGGGCATGAACCCTTTGGCGGGCGTCGGCCGTGCGGCATAATGCCCCATGCGGCGCGCTGATCGCGGCGCGAACCGCGCCGTCGTGCCCCGTGTCTCCCATCGCAACCGGTCCGGCACTTCGGAGTTCAATCGACGAGGAGATCGCGATGTTTCCCATGTACCTGGTCGACGCGTTTGCCGAGGGGCCGTTTCGCGGCAATCCGGCTGGCGTGTGCCTGCTCGAATCATGGCCCAACGATGCCTGGCTGGCCAACGTCGCCATGGAGATGCACCAGTCGGAAACGGCGTTTCTCGTGCCGGCCGGCGATGAATTCGAGCTACGATGGTTCACGCCCAAGGTCGAAGTCGACTTGTGCGGTCACGCGACATTGGCATCCGCCGCCGTGTTGTGGCACTGCGGTCGAGCGGCGGCGGCAATCACCTTCGCCACGCGCAGCGGCGAACTACGCGCCGAACGGTCCGGCGACGAAATCCAGCTCGACTTTCCGGCGACGTTGCCCGAGGCGGCCGATCCACCGGACGGCTTGATCGAAGCGCTGGGCGCGCGGCCGACCGCCGTGGCCCGAAGCCGTTTTGACAATCTGGTCGAAGTGGCCACCGAAGACGAGCTGCGGCGGATTGCGCCTGATTTTCGGCGTTTGCTTGACGTCGAGACGCGCGGCACGATCGTCACGGCCGTGTCGGCTGACAAGCGGTTCGACTTCGTATCCCGTTTCTTCGCTCCCACAGCCGGCATCGACGAAGATCCGGCTACCGGCTCGGCACACTGCACGCTGGCGCCCTATTGGAATCAGCGCTTGGGCAAGTCCGACTTTCAGGCCTATCAGGCCTCGCAGCGTGGTGCGGCGCTCGGCGTTCGGTTGCGCGGCGATCGCGTGGCACTGACCGGCCGAGCGATCGTCACGCTGAGCGGCACGCTGAGCGACGACGTAGCATCCGCCGCGAAAGCGTAGCGCGACGTCGTGTTGCGACCAATCGACGCGGTGCGTTTGCTCGACCAAGCGACTGCGGTTACAAACGGGCGGTGTATCTCGCAGTGCAACGTCAGCTTTCGGAAGGAATCAGCGCATGGCTACCCACATCAAGAGTCCGGCCCGGGTTCAAGCCGCCGGCACACCCCCCAAATCGATCGAGGAGTTTGTGGGCTGTGTGAACTCGAATACTCCACAGGTCAGCATTGCCCGGATGATCAGCCCAAGCGGTTGGACCGAGCCGGGCCAGACACCCGAGTTTGACGAATACACGGTGGTGCTCCGCGGCGCGCTGCACGTCAAATTGGCGACCGAGGAACTGGACGTCGCGGCCGGCGAGGCCCTGATCGTGCCGGCCGGCGAGTGGGTGCAATACAGCACACCGGGCGCTGACGGAGCGGAATACGTATCCGTTTGCATTCCCGGCTTCGCTCCGGCGCTAGTGCACCGCGACGAGGCTTAGCGGCGCTCGTGCCCGCCTGTCACGATCGACTAACGCCGGCGTCGGCCGCGCTGTCGCGGGCCAGGTGCCCGGCCGGTTGCGAAATGCCGGTCGGCAAAGTCCAAGTACAGCAGCCAGTCGTAGTCGGTCAGTGCGTGCTTGCCGGCGCGGATGTGGTATCCGATCGTATCGCCAGCCGATTGGTTGAGCGGCGGGACGTCATCCGTGCCAAGTCCCGGCCGGCCGAGCAATTGGTACACCGGCTCGGCCCCGGCCGCGGCCAAGAACTCGCCGCGCGGATCGGCCCAGCCGTCCTCCTTCGCGCTGGCCACGTAAACCGGTCGCGGCGCAACGAGCGCGACCAGTTGATGCTGGTCCACCGGCAATGCGTCCTCGCGGTCGTCGTAGTTCGAAAAGTGGCCACAGAACCAATGCGGGAACACACGATTGATTCGGGCCACGGTTTCGCCAAATCGTCGCCGGCTGAGTGCCGCACCGCCGCAACCCGAATCGTTGGAAATCACCATCGCGAAGCGCGGATCCTCAGCACCGGTCCACAGCGCCGTCTTGCCCATCCGCGAATGGCCGATGACCGCCACCCGGCGGGCGTCGATCGCCGGATCCGTTTCGAAGTAGTCCAGCGCGCGGCTCAGGGCCCAGGCCCAGGTGGCGATCGCACCGGGTTCTTCCGCGCCGGGCGGACCGCTGCGATCCGGGAACCAGTGTGACTGCAAACCCTGGCGAAAGTTCTCCTTGTCGTCCGGACAAAAGTCGGCCGCGTTGAGCGTAGCGATCGCATAGCCGCGCTTCAGAATGACCTTGAGGATCTCCTCGCCGGGCAACTCGACGCCGACGTCCTCGGTCAGCAGCTTTCCGGGGATCGGATCGTCCGCCCTGGTGTCGAACAAGTGCATGCCGACGAAGGCGGGCATCGGCTGCCGCGCGGCATGTGGGACGAACATCGTGATGGTGAACCCGGGATAGTCGCCGGAGCGGCCGAAGAAGCTGACGTTTACCTCGCGACGGGCCGCGATACGGTGCCAATCCGTATCGGTCACTCGAAATCGAATGCCCTCGGGCGCCGGCGGCCGGCGGCCATAGACGTTCGCCTCGAACAAATCGAGCAGCTCCGGGCGCCGCTCGCGCCGCCACATCGCGGCACTTGTAACGGCGCGGCCGTCACTGGTCACCAGCGGGTCTGGCAGGTCGTACCGCGGGACCTTGCTCTCGTCGTAGTTGAATTGCGGCTCGTCGGCATGCGCCGCAAGCGGCAATGCGCACAGACAGAGCGCGAAGACCATCAACCGGCGGGAGACAACAGGGCAGGGCGGAACGGTCGTTCGGTCGTGCATTTGCGGTTGGCTTTGAGAGTTGGCTGGTGGGGGAGGTTTGGTGAGCTCGGCCTTGCGCGCGGAGCACCACGACTCGCTATAATGTGGCCACACAGCAGGCGCGATGCAACCCGGAGGAGAATCATGATCGAACTGGAAGTCCGTGACTCCGTCACCATCATGCGAATGGCCCGAGGAAAAGGAAACGCGCTGAACCTGGAGTTGTTGCAGGCGGCCGGCGAAGCCTTGCAAGAAATCGAAAACAGTCCGGCGCGAGCGGCCGTGATTACCGGCCAGGGCAGCGTGTTCGGCGCGGGCGTCGACCTGGTGGAACTGCTCGCTGGCGGCGAGGACTACGTGCGTAAGTTCGTCGTCAAGATGCTGAGCGTGTTTGAGCGGCTGGCCACATTCCCCAAACCGTTGGTGGCAGCGGTCAACGGGCATGCCATTGCCGGCGGTGGGATCATTGCGCTGGCTTGCGATATGCGCCTGATGGCGCGCGGCAAGGGTCGGATCGGATTGACCGAGGTGTTGGTCGGAGTGCAGTTTCCTGCGTGGGCGCTCGAGATCGCGCGATTCGCGACCCCGCCGCAACATTTCTCCGAGCTGATCTGCACCGGCCGGACCTACAAGGCAGATGACGCCCTGGCCCGCGGGCTGGTCGACGAACTGGTCGACGCTGAGAAGCTGCTGGATCGATCCGTGGAAGTGGCCAACGAGATGGGCGCGGTATTGCCGGCCACGTTTACCGCGACGAAGCTGGCGGTACGCCGGCCGATGCTCGCCGCCGTGCAGGCCCAGAGCGGCAACGACGCGAAGATCATCGACTATTGGTGCAGCGCCGAAGTCCGGGCGAAGATCGAAGAGTTTGTCCAGCGGACGATCAAGGCCAAGGCATGACGGCCGCGGCAGCCCGATTGCCGCATCTCGCGCGAACAGATCACCCGTCGGCGCGAAAACCCGTCCGCGCAGGCGCTACGGCCCGCACAACTGAACCCGCGCGACCTGCTGTACGACCCATGCTTGTGGGGCACGGTTCTCGCGCGGTCAGCAGCACCTGCGTGCGAGCGACTTGCTGCCACTGCGCAGGCCACGCGCGAGTTTCCCTCGAAAAGACCCGCGGAGATACAACGTCATGGGTGTGCATTGGGCGCGACGTTGGAGATTGGTTTGGGTGACGTGCCTGGCACTGGTGATGATGGGGTGCCTGGCGGCACGGGCCGCGGCGCCGCTCACGCCACCCGGGAATCGCCCGGCAACGAGCGATGACTTGCTTGGCCTCTGGAAAGTGATGAGGTGGCACACCAACGTACCGGTTGACCGCTTGAAATCGTACGCTGCGCCCTACCAGTACTTTGCGTTTGGGTCCGACGGTTCACTGCGTTCGGCGACGTCGCGGCAACCCACCCAAGATCTGACGGCGATTGCCAACGCGGTCGAGCTGCAGCCCGCCGTGACGCGGTACGCGTGCTCCGACAATGGATTCGTCGAGATCGTCAACACGGGTTGGCCTGACGCGCCCGAGCTGTGGCACGCCTACTACGTCAACTTCACCAGCCGCGACGCCGAGGGACACTTTTACCTGCGTGCCGGCGACATCGTGATGACGCTGTTGGACAACAGCGGCCGTCCGCTCTACGTGCGACAAATGCGCCAACTCGGCGCGCCGGAGCCTCCGGAATTGGCCCCTCGATAAGCGTCCGCCTCGTCGCGCGGGTACATCGTATCGCGCGCACCCCGCACTCCGTCGCCGAACGAGTGCGCACCCCGGCACTTGCCAGCCCGCCCCCATCGAGCACGGGCGAGTCGGCTCGAACCATGTCACGGCGACGATCGCCGCTACCGGGATGCCTGCTCGGGCATATCGTCGCGCGGCCGGATCGTCGAGTAGAACCCGAACATCATTTCATCCCAGGTCTGCTCGCCCCAGATGACCTCCTGCGAGGGATCGGGATTGGCCAGGTTGTCCGGCGAGTTGTCGAAGTACGCGGTGCAAATCATGCGGCTGCCGCGCGGAATCTCCTTGGGCTCCTTCAGCATGTACCAAAGTTGCCAGTTGAAGTCGTAATTCGGAACGTCGAGCAAGACCTCGCGGGTCCCGTCGGGCAGCTCCAATTCGTACTTGAACGACTTGCCGCGCAGGTGCATGTGCGGGTTCATGCCCAACAGCGTGGCATCTCGCAAGAAGAGCTTGCGGGCGACAACCTTGTGATTCGGGGAGTTGGGCGGGATCGTAAACGAAAGGTCGCCACAGCTTCCTCCGCGCACCTCGTGCGTGATCTCGCTCGGATCGCCGTACACGAAGCCGACATAACTGCGATCCGTCTGCTCCGTGCCGTTGGGCGTGTAGTGGCACTGGAACAGGAGCGTCGATCCGGCCGGCACGCGAATGGCCCTGCCTTTTTCGAAGCGGCGCGGCGTCATGCCGGGGGCGTAGGCCATCTGCGGCGCGCCGAACCGTCCTTCGCCCGGCCGCTGAATGAAGACGATCACGTGATGGTTGATCGCGACGTTGCCGGGTTTGACTTCCGCTTCCTTGATCCAACGGTCTTCGGTGAATCCGGGATCAACTTCGTAGTACTGATAGCTCACGACGCCGTCGGCCGGAACGGTGAACGGCTCGTCCGACATGTAGAAGATCTCGTCCGGTTCGGAAATTCCCCAGCCCTCGGCGAAATCCGTGACCGATTCCGGCAAGTTTGCCGGATCGCCTTCGGGGCAGCCGTTGTCGACCCATTTGTCGATCAAAGCAACTTCTTCATCGCTTAACGACGGGTTGTTCTTGAACTCGTTATGCTCGGGCGCGGCCATCCAGGGCGGCATCCGGCGTTCGTGGATCACTTCGCGAATCATTTCAGCCCATCCGACAACCTCGTCGTAGCTGGTCAGAGAGAACGGCGCGATCTGGCCCTCGTGATGGCACTCGAAGCACCGTTCTTTCAGGATGCGGGCGATCTGGTTCGAGTAGGTGACGTCGCCGGTCGGCTCGGGACGCTTGACGCGACCGATAAAACATCCGACCGCGTCGGTCTTGGGCTGGCTAACCTGCTTGCCCGCCAGCAGCTCATCCACCGCCACGCGCACGTCGTGCCGGTTGGCTTCCGGCTTTTGGTAGCCGATGCCGAACTGATCGTCGATGCGTCCCCAATAGCGCACCACGCGGTCCGCGTCGAGCACGAAAACTTCCGGTGTGCGGATGGCGCCAAACTGGTCAGCAACCTTGTTGCCCGGATCCTTGAGAATCGGAAACGGCACGTTGAATCGCTGCGCGTGGGCCGCGACTTCGGTGATCGAATCTTGCTGGTTCGAGTTGATGCCCAACAGCACCGCTCCCTGCGCTTCGAATTGGGCCGCCAGTTCCGTCAGCCGCGGCACATACAGATTGGCCAAAGGACATTCAGTGCCCATGAACGCCACGACCACGACCTTCGAATCGGCCCAGTCAGAGAGCGAACGGGCCCGGCCGCGATAGTCGTCGAGCGTGAAGTCGTCGATCTTGCGACCGATGCGTGGCTGCTCATCGGCGGCAGCGCATGGCGCGGCCAGGAACGTGCCGAGGGCCACTGCGGCCACCGTGCAATACAACGTGGCAAGGCAAATGCGGGCGTGCATGGTTCGATCTCCGTCGAATAGGGCGTTGGTCGGGTTGCGTATTGCAGTTGGGGTTTCGGGCGGCGGTTCGTATGGCGCGCCGGCCGCGTGGCAAGTGTTCGGCTAAGAGTCCTCGCGCGGGAACAATTCGGCCAGTCGGGCCTGCAAGCGATCCGGATCAAAGTATCGGGCAATGGCCTCATCTCTCAGGCCAAGACCACGCAGCGTGAACAGCACTGCTTGGTCGGCCAGGTCCCGCTTGGTTCCCTCGTATTCCAGCGCCGGCGAGTCGGGCAAATGACTTAGGCGCAGCGCTACGCCAAGCTGTTGCACAAACCGAAAGCGATTCGCCGGTTCGATCGCCAGCTCCACGATGTCGCCGGCTGCGACGGCTGCCGCGTAGTTCGCTACGACGTGTTCCTTCCAGGCAGCGGCCGTGTCGGACATGATGTGGCGGGCATGGACTCCGTCGTCGAGCAAACTCTGGAACATGAGTCGCCAGGTGCCGTATTGTTCCTCGCCACGTCCGGGGAACCCGAACATAATGAACTCGATCGTCGCGTATGCCAATAAGACGAACGACTCCGTGTTCGGCGGCAACGTGGCGAATCGGCTAATTGTAAACTGCGACGACCCGCGGGCCATGGCCAGCGCTTCGTCATAGATCGCCGCCTTGCTGGGAAAGTGCTTGTAGAGCAGCGCCTCGGAAACACCAGCCGCCGAGGCAATTTCGCGCACGCTGGCGCCGTTGATTCCCGCCCGCGCGATGACGCCGCCCGCTGCGCGCAGGATGGCCGCGCGGCGCGCGACGGCGGACATGCGCCGCGGTCGGGATGTAACGGAAATGCTCATGCGTCGCGCGCAGATAGGTGCGGCGATAACGTCGGAGTGGAAGTTAGCGGACGTTCACCGAACATTGTGTCGTCCGGGACGTGCATATGTCAAGCGATTTCGGTTCGCAATGGCGCGGCAAGCCGCAAAACGCCACGTCGGTCGGAACGCGAAACCTCGGCAGCGAGGATCAGCCCAATTGGGTCAGTTGGTTGCGGGTGCGCTACCAGCGCGCTTCGCGCGTCTGCCGTTTCCATTGGACGGACGGCAAGGTCACGGGGCTGGGCGGCGATGCCTGGCCCTATCCCTTCTACGGCCCCTTCCGATTCGATTCCGACGGAAATGCCCACCTGTTCAGTTTCGATACGGGCCAAGCGATCTGCCTGACGTGCGAACTACCCGAAGAGGGCAACGCGCCGCAGGTGATCATCGCGGGCCGTACGGGTCCGGTCGTGGCACTGCGTGTCGAGGTGGCGCGCTAGCCGCGCTGAACGGCGAGCGACGTGGGCCGCCTATGGCGGAGCGTCGCCGAGGGAAGCTCGCCGAACTGGCGCCGGTAGTAGCCGGCGAACTTGCCCAGATGCTGAAAGCCGAGCCGGCGCGCCACGTCGCGCACCGAGATTTCGTCGGTCGCGGTTTTCAAATCGGTTCGAGCCGCGTTGAGCCGCAGCGTTTGCAAGTAGGCCATCGGGCCCAGCCCGAATCGTTCGCGGAAGGCCAGTCGGAGCGTCCGGCCGCTAACGTCCAACGCGGCACAAACCGCCACGGCGTCGATCGACGCGTGCAGACGCTCGCGCATCCATTGCTCGGCGCGGCGTACCAACTGGGAGCGAGCCCCGGCCGACAATTCAATCCGGTCGGTGCCTTCCGCCAGACACACATCGACCGCGGCTTCGACGCACGCTTGTTCAAGGTAGTGCTGGTCGTACGGCCCAATCATCTGCGTCAATTCGGGGCCGGCCGCCGCGATCCATCGAGATACGGCTCTTTGAAATCGTGCGAACACGCGCGGAGACGGCTTGCTGACTGTCCAGCCGACCGGATGCAACTCGGTTCGATGCAGGTGCCGTGCGGCTTCTCGTAGCCGGCTTTCCGACAAACCAACACTGAGGCTGCAGTCCGCTTTTGCCGTGCACAGGTCGCTGGCGACTTCGCCGTCGCGGACCACCACGCACCCAGGATCCACCGACCGGCCCTGAAACAGCGTGCCGGTGTTCTCCGGCAGCACGGCAGTCAGCGTGCGCACTTGAGATCCTTCACTGCCGCGCACCAACAATGCCTGATTGGCTTGAATAGCAAAAGCGTGGCCGCTCTGTCCGCGCACCGTCCGGATGGTGGCGCGAAACGCGCCGGTCGATAGCTGTTCGAAGCGGCCCTCCCAGCGAGAAAAGACCTGGCGCAAATCTTCGAAGTCCGTGATCCGCTTACCAATCGCGTCCGAAGGACGACGTTTCGGTGGCAGCGTCGGCGCATTCATCGACATGACTTGTTGGATTCCCCACGACGATCGCACACACTTGCCAGATTGGGACATTCTAACCGACGCGTCTCGACTCGCCCATGGTCTGGCCGTAGGATCCGGCCGCGGTCGGGCTGGCCTCGGCGCCGATCGCGCACGACGCAACCTCCCAAATCGTGTCATCCCTGGCCGCACGATTTCGTCGTTTCTCGGCAGATTCTCGCAATCGCCGCCCGTTCGTTGTCCCGGTTAACCGTGAAGCAATGACCCCAAACCCTTCCGCGCACGCGTTGTTTTCCTCCGGCCGCTCCGGCCCGGAGCCTGCCGACCCTGCGGACGCCGCTCGGCGTCGTGACGATGGTTCGTCGCACGGCGCCGCAAATGAATGCCTGGCCCGCTCCGTTGCCGCGCTTCGTCACTCCACGGCGCGGCTGGAGGACGTCCAACAGATGTTTGCCGAGCTTGAGGCGATCGAACGGGATCGCCGGCAGGCCACCGCCGATCCGCAAGAATTGGCCCGGCGCTGCATCGCCATCTGGCAACAAGTTCGCGCGATGGCCGAGCAACTGGGGCGTCCACCACACAGCGGCTCGTTGCCATAGCTCGCGAGTCGCGCGTGGCTCACCGGACTCCAGCGGGGCTTCGATGAGCCGCCCTCCCTGCCGAACAGGCTGGCCAGCCACGCGTTCGGTGCCGTCGCGGCGCGTCGCTCGCCACGGTCAGGCTTGCGCCGCCCGGTCACGGCTTCTTTTTCTTTCGCGCCGCGCTTTCGGCCGACCGCTTCAGAGCCGTCAGTTTAGTGGCCCAGAGATCCTCGAATCGATGGACCCAACGTTCGTAGATCATCCGAATGGGCACGACGTTGATCGCATGAATTCGGCGGCGCCCCTCGGGCCGCGTCGTGATCAACCCGGCGTCGCGCAGCACGTCGATGTGTTTCATGACCGCGAACCGCGACAACTTGGGGAAGAGCTCGACGAGTTCGGTCGTGGTACGCGGTCCGTCGCGCAGCGCGTCCAGCACTTCGCGCCGCGTCTTGTCCGCCAGCGCCTTCCAGACGACGTCCAAAGATTCGTTCATCGATCGGATTCGCTACGCGAACCGCTGCACCAGCCGATCGGCGAAATGTTGCCAGCCGCTCTGCGCGCCTTCGCGGTGCGCGTCGTCGATCAGTCCGAATGCGCGATGACGTAGCTTCACGTGGGTCTTGCCGCCATCCTCGGAGAGCCGCAGTTCGAGGTGGCTCGAGACCGGATACGACATGAACATCGGGCCGCAGATTTCCAACAACGTGGGCGGTTTGATGACCTGCACCAGACCCCATAGATGGCCGGTGTCGTCGCCCAAGTCGCGAATCCAACGTCCACCAGGCCAACGCTCCAAACGCATCGGCATGGGGTGGTTCGGCGCGGCGTTTTCTTCGGCGAGCTGGCGGAGCATCGCCTCGAACACATCGGCGATCGGGGCGGCGACGTCGACGTGTAACTCACTGTCTAACAGGAGTTTTTCGAGATCCATGGTTCGGCTCCTTGTGATCGGTCCGATTCACTTATGTGACCGTATGGTAACATAACGGGCCGCCAGGTCAAGCACGCAGCCAGCGCTGCTCGGCCCAGCCACGGGGCCTGCGGAAGCGGCGGCGGCCTGCGATATCCGCATACGATCAACGGCGCGGGCGTGGGCGAGGGCGCTGGTCTTGCCGTGATCCGTCGGCGCGCGACATGTAACGTTGGATGCGCGCGAACGACTTGCTCAGCAGCAGGTTGTTTCGAGTATCAAAAACGCGTGTACTGCTCATCGAAAAACGGCCGCGCAACGTTCGCCAACGCGCGAACAGTCGCATGGTGTGAGTCACCGCACGGTGCTTGTCGACAACAGCCAGATGTGGTAGTACAAATGCGCCATTGTCCTTTCGAACCATACTTTGCAACCATGCACGTCAAGCAGAATAAGTAACATTTCGTCTGTGATCGATTAGGGGTTGATGAGCCTTGGATCAACCCGAATAATCTCCATCCCTAATGTCAACATTCAAGCAGGGAACGGAGTGTATGGCGGCTTACAGGAGTGAATGGAACAGGGCGGTACGCAGTCTGGAATCATTGAAACAGTTGGCGGCCGGAACCGGCACCGAGGCGCTTGCCAACGAGGCGCTCCGCGCCGCCCGTCGCGCGTTGGATGCCGCTGTGGACGAGAACGGGTCCGCCGCGCTGGCAAGTGGCGAGGCGTCTGACGGGTCCAGTTGCTTGCGCGCGATCGCCGAAGGGACCGCGGCCAAAATCGGCGGCGACTTTTTCGACTCGCTGGCGCGATGCTTGTCCGAATCGCTGCAAACCGCCTGTGCACTTGTGGGCCAGCGCGTCAAGCCCGACAACACCCGCGCCCGGATCCTGTCCATCTGGGAATGCGGCCGGTTCGGCGAGCCCTTCGAGTACGAGATTGCGGGCACTCCCTGCGAAGTTGTATTCGAAACGGGAGACGCGTACTTTCGCAGCGGCGTCGCGGAGCGTTTTCCCGAGGACGCGTGGCTGACCGAGCATCACATGGACAGCTACATCGGTATCGGTCTGCGAGACGCCAACGACCGCATCATCGGGAACTTGTGTGTGCTCGATACCAAGCCGCTTGAGACCTCGTCGGAGATGGACGCGATTCTCAAGATTTTCGCGGCGCGCGCGTCGGCCGAGTTGCAGCGGCAACAGATGACCGACGAGCTGGAGGCGGCAAACCGGGAACTGACGCAAGCTCTGGCCGACCTGCAACACGCGCGTGACGCCGAAATTCGCACGGAACGGCTCCGCAGCATGGGCGAGTTGGCCAGCGGCGTCGCCCATAACTTCAATAACCTGCTTGCCGTCATCCTCGCCCATTCCGAATCGCTACTCTTCGCGGAATCCGAGCACCAAGACGCCGCGGAAATCCGCGATCACGTGCAACAGATTCACCAGGCCGGCATCGACGCGGCTACCGTCGTACGGCGCTTGGGCGACCTGTATCGGCCAGTCGGCCAGGCGATAAACGAAACGATCAACCTGGGCGAACTGATCGAGAGTGTCGTGCTTCAGACGCGTCCGCGGTGGCGAGACCAACCGGCCAACGCGGGCATCGGCATCGACGTGATCACCAACTTGGAACAAAACACGTTCGTTCGGGGCAACGATTCCGATTTGCGGCAAGCGTTGACCAATCTGTTGTTCAACGCGGTCGACGCGTTGCCCGAAGGAGGGCGGATCGACGTTCGGCTAACCCAACACGGAGATTACGCGCGCGTCGAGGTGTGCGACAACGGTCTGGGTATGGACGAGGAAACGCTAAAGGGCTGCCTGAAACCTTACTTTTCGACCAAGCCGGAAACCGGCACCGGGTTGGGACTGTCGACGACGCTTTCGGTCGTCGAGCGTCATGGTGGGGCTTTGACCGTGATGAGCGCGCTCGGCAACGGCGCGACGTTCAAGTTCGATCTTCCGCTCACGGCGCCCGGCGACGAAGTCTCCGGAAAAGAAGTCATGGGTACCGGCACGGCCGTACTGCGGATCTTGCTAGTGGACGACGACCCGCTCGTATTGCAGTCAATGAGCCTGTTGCTGGCACAAATGGGGCACGACGTGCGGACGGCCGAAAGCGGCGCAGACGCTCTGCGAGCATTCGACGCAGCGCAAGTTGATATCATCGTTACCGACCGCGCCATGCCCGGCATGAGCGGTGATCAATTCGCCGAAGCCGTGCAATCGCTCTCGCCGCGCGTTCCGGTGATCATGCTCACGGGTTTCGGCGCGGTGCGCGACGCAAGTGACGAGCTTCCGCCAGGAGTGGATCTCATTCTTCCCAAGCCGACGCCCATGGACAAGCTGTCGGCCGCACTGTGCAAACTAGGCGGAGCGCGGGGCTGATCCGCGCGTGGCTGACGAGTTGCACGTCAGGCTCGTTTCATTGTTCCCGATGCGGTTTCGATCGAGCGACGTGGCGCCGTTGCGCGCCGGCAACTTCCCAATCGGCTATAATCTGGCCCTTTCCGCCGCTTCGCCGTTGGAGTTGTTTCCCATGGGCCCGCCGCCCTGGTTGCATTGGATCGAGCGTCGGTTACCCAGCGCGAACCTGGTCGTGCTTCGTGGGCGGCGCTGCGTGTTGATCGACACCGGCTGCAGCTCCGACGTCGACGATACCCTGGGGCACCTACGCACCGCCGGCATCGAACCGGCGGACATCGACCTGGTTGTCAACTCGCACCACCATAGCGATCACGTCGGAGGCAACCGTTTCTTTCAGTCGCAATTTGGCCTGCCGATCGCCGCGTCGGCAATCGAGGCCGACGCGATCAATCGCCGCGACCCCGACGCGTGCGACGCCGTGTATCTCGATCAGCCGATCGAGCCCTACTGGGTGGACGAGTTGCTCCACCACGACGATACGATCGATCTGGGCGATCGCGCGCTGCGCGTGCTGCACTTGCCGGGGCATTCGCCGGGCAACCTGGCATTCTACGATCCAATGGACGAAGTGCTCGTCGCCGGCGACGTGGTGCACGCGACCGACGTGGCCTGGGTCGACGTGGCGCGCGGCGGCCGGCAAGCGCTCGAAACGGCCCGCGCCAGCGTAGAGCGGCTGTGCACGCTTCCGGTGCGCTGGGCCTGTTCCGGACACGGACCACCCATGGACGAACCGGCCAAGGCGTTCGACGCGGCAATTCGCCGCTACGATCAGTGGCTGGGCGACGTCAAGCGTGCCGCCTGGCACGGCTGCAAGCGGATCCTGGCCTTTCGTTTGATGCTGTTGCCTGGGCTGCCCCGCGCGCAGGCGGCGGAATACTTGCTCGACTGTCCCTGGTTTGCGGCGTATAGCCAGGAAGTGTTCGGCGTGGCGCCGCAAGAGTTCGTCGCGCCGCTGTTGGAAGAAATGGTGCGCTCGAAGGCCGCCTATTGGGAAAACGACCGGCTCTATGCCACCACCCCGTTTCGCAAACCGGCCGACGGTTGGATGCGAGGGATTCCCTGGCCCGCCGATTGGCCGGCTGGCGGTCGCACGTCCGCCTGAACGCGCCGCGCCCCGACGGGCAAACGCGCCCCGGTCGCGCCGACACAATGATTCCAGCGATCCGCTGGCTACTGATGGCCGGCTACTGATACTGTCGGCCGGGCGGCTTTTCCGGCTCGATCTGCGGCCGGGCGGGTGTGTGGGCTGCGTCGAGCAGCTTGGCAAGACGGGCCGCGATCTCTAGTTGTTGCTTCGCCAGGTCGTGGGTTTCGCCCTCGTCGGCCGCCAGGTTGTACAGCTCCAGGTGGCCGTTACCCTGCTTGGGCCGAATGGCCTTCCAATGCTCGGCACGCACAGCCTGATCGCCGTCATCTTCCCAATATAAGTAGTCGTGGTCCGCTTGCTGACGTCCGGCAGCTTCGGCGCCCAACAGGGCCGGCACGACCGAGATGCCGTCGATTCCGTCCGGCGAATCGGCGCCGGCCAACTCCGCCAAGGTGGGCATCACGTCGGCGAAGTACCACACGTGTTCATTGACGTTGCCCGCCGCCACGCGACTTGGCCAGCGAACGATCATCGGCACGCGCAGCCCGCCTTCGTATAGCGTGCCCTTCGTGCCGCGCAGGTGTGCACACGCCTCGAAGAATTCCGGATCGCTCGGCCCGGGCGTGGCGCCGTTGTCGCTTGTGAAGAAGACGATCGTGTTGTCGCTCAGCGCCAGCTCGTCGAGCAGATCCAGAATGCGGCCCACGCTGCGGTCCATGTGCGTGATGATCGCGGCTGTGGCGGCGCGGGGCATTGCCTGTTGACCATAGTCGTGAGGATAGCCGGCTTTGCGGCCCCGCCCGCGATAGGGCGTTTCCGAAAACTTGCCCGCGTACTGCTTGAGCGATTCCTCTGGCACTAACAATTCGTAGTGCGGCACCGCCAGCGGAACGTAGAGGAAGAACGGCCCGTCTTTCCGGCGGCGTATGAAGTCCAGCGCCCGCTCGACGATTTCGTCGTGCGTGTATTGGCCGCGCTGTCCGTCGCGATTGCCGGGCAGCACATGCCGCTGATCACGCAGCCACAGGTATTCCGGGTAGTAGAAGTGAGCATGGATTTGGTGCAGGTAGCCGAAGAACTCGTCAAAGCCCTGCCGGTACGGCACGCCGGCGGTTCCGTGTTCGCCTAGTCCCCACTTACCGAACAAGCCGGTCATGTAGCCGGCTTTCTTGAGGACCTCGGCCACGGTCACGTCGTCGTCGGCCAGCGCGATGCCCCCGCTGTTGCCGCGCACGGCCGTGTGTCCGCCGTGCAACCCAGTCATCAGCACGCTCCGCGACGGCGCGCACACACAGCAGCCGGCGTAGACGTTGGTGAATCGCATTCCGTCGGCCGCCATGCGATCGAGCCGCGGCGTGCGGATCTTTTCCTGGCCGTAGCAACCCAAGTGCGCATAGCCCAAGTCATCGGCCATGATCAACACGATGTTCGGCGGTGCCGCGAGGGCGCGCGGGCCAAGCGGCGTCCATAGTGCGACAACGGTGGCAACGATGTAGGCGAGACGTCGAAACTTCATCCGTCGGGATCCAGTTGGCCGGAAGCGCGCGGGCCACGGTCGTGGCCATGCCATCAAGCTAATCGCTGGCCGGGCCGATGGAAGGGGTTCGTGACCGAACAATTGGCGGTTTCGACGTGCCAGTCTACGCCAACGCGTCGTGCGATCATTGCAGTGGGTCGACAAACATCGCGATTTGGCCGAGCCAGGCGATGAAATGGAAACTTGGGAAATGTGAGTTGGATTTGCCGAAACGAGAACAAATCGTCATCCATCGGATTGTATCGGTCAGATGACATATACCAGGGGATTAGCCCGAGCCGGTGCCGGTGCGGAACGTGCCGGCCGGCCGCGTGCCAGGTGCCGAAACGGCCCGAGCACGCGCGACAGGCAATTGCGGGCAAACGATTTCGGGGGGAAGTACAACGTGCGACGGCTCGTCTGCCTAATAGCCGTTTCGGGATTCGCGTTGGGCGGAATCGCGCCTCCGCGCGCGACGGCCGACGAATCGCTGCTAGCACGTCAGCCGGCCCGGTTCGACGTGGCCGACGTCATCCCGGCGCTATGGGAAGTCGACCGTACATCGTCTGCTGACGTCAGACAATCGACCGGCGGCGAGCACGAAATTGTCGCCAGCGGACTACTGGCACGTCGTCCAGCGCTACTGGATTCAATCGGCCAGCCGCTTGAGCATCGCGACGAAGATGTCGCGGGCGTGTTTGCAGAGCCCGACGCCACGGCACAATACGCCGAGGTCGGCTTGTCGGGCGGCGGTTATGGATGTGGTCCGCGGTGGTACTTGTCCGGCATCCTGGGATTGTCGTCGATGCGCGTGGCCAGCGGCGGGCAGTTGTCGATCATCGACTCCGGCATCCCGGTGGCGGCCAACACCGGCACGGGCGGCCGCACGGAGATCACTGCCGGCGGCGCGTTGGGCATCAGTTTCGACCGGCCTGCCGGTTTCCTCCGCGCTGAATTCGAGGGCCGCGCCCGCGGCAACTTCACCAGCGAGACCGACATCGAACAGCTCACGGCGCTGACCGTGCCCACGACCTACGACCTGCGCGTGGCCGACGGCTGGAGCACGATGGTCAATCTGTGGCGCGATCTGTTCATCACCAACCGGCTGCTCATCTATGGCGGCGGCGGTATTGGTGCCGGAGGATATCGGATCTTCGTGCAGTCGGACGTTACGCCCGGCGGCGCGCAGGCCGAATGTGGCAACTCGATCACCAAGTTCGCCTGGCAAGTGGGCGGCGGCGTGGTGTATCGCCTGACCGAACGGATCGACCTTGACCTCGGCTATCGATACTTTCAGTTGGGCACCGGCTCGACCCACGTTCCACTGACCACCACGCCCGCTGCGGCCGGAACGTATCGCAGTTCGCTCTCGTCGAACGAAACGCTGCTAACTCTTCGCATCTACGACCCGTTCGCTCGCTGGTGGCGGTAGGCGTGCGAGTTTGCCGATACACGTTGCTACGTGGAACCACAGGTTGTGGACCGTCGATGTCCCCGGGGCCCTTAGACAGCTTGAGTGCCGCGGTGCGTAGCGCAATTCACATGGCGTCGGTCAGCACCCTCACCCTCTACCCGCCGGACAGGGCCCCGATGACCATGAACGGTTCCTCGCCGCTGGCCACGGCGGCCGGCAACGGATCGTCGGGCGATTCGTGCGACAGATCCTGCTGGCAGGCGAAAAACCGCACGTACGCGCGCCGCTGGTGGGTTGAATGATCGCGGATTGTGCCGCACAGCGTCGGATAGCACGCTTCCAGCGCGTCCAGCACGGCCCGTTGCGTGACCGGCGGTTCCACCTCGAGCCGCACTTCGCCGTCGACCTTGGCCAGGATCCGCAGGTGTTGAGGTAATTCGACGCGGATCATGGCAGCGTCTGCACCTCGACCGACATCACCGCCGGCAGATCCCGCACGATCGCTGTCCACTCGTCGCCCCCGTTGGCCGAGGCGTAAACCTGTCCGCCGGTCGTGCCGAAATAGACGCCGCACGGATCGTGGTCGTCGACACACATCGCGTCGCGCAGCACGTTGACGTAGCAATCGCTCTGCGGCAGGCCCTTGGTCAGCGGTTCCCACTCGTTGCCGCCGGTGCGGCTCCGATACACGCGCAACTTCCCGTCCGGCGGAAAGTGCTCGGAATCGTTCTTGATCGGCACGACGTAGATCGTTTCCGGTTCGTGCGCGTGTACGACAATCGGGAATCCAAAGTCCGACGGTAGGTTGCCGCTCACTTCGTGCCACGTGTCGCCCGCATTGTCGGTCCGCATGACGTCGAAATGCTTTTGCATAAACAGCACGTCGGGCTTCGACGGGTGCATCGCCAGCCGATGCACGCAATGGCCCACCTCGGCCTCCGGTTCGGGTATCTGCTCCGAGTGCAATCCCTTGTTGATCGGGCGCCAGGTCTTTCCGCCGTCGTCGGTGCGAAACGCGCCGGCCGCCGAGATCGCAATGAAGATCCGATCCGAATTGGTCGGATCGAGCAAGACCGTGTGCAGGCACATCCCGCCGGCGCCGGGCTGCCACATGGGGCCCGACTCATGACAGCGCAGAGCCGACAACTCCTGCCACGTCTGGCCGCCATCGGTCGAGCGAAATAGAGCAGCATCTTCCACGCCCGCATACACCGTGTCTGCCTCGGTCAGCGAAGGTTCCAGGTGCCACACGCGGGCGAACTCCCACGGATGCTGCGTGCCGTCGTACCACTGGTGAGTGCCGACCGGGCCTTCGTACTCGAACTTGTTGCCGACCGTTTCCCAGGTCTTGCCGCCGTCGTCCGATCGTTGCATCGTCTGACCGAACCAACTGCTGGACTGCGAGGCATAGATCCGGTCGTGGTTCACCGGCGATCCCTTGACGTGGTACATCTCCCACCCGGCAAAGTGCGGGCCGCTGACGTCCCACTTGCTGCGCTTGCCGTCCGAGGTCAACACGAACGCGCCCTTCCGCGTGCCGACGAGAACTCGTGTTCCGCTCATGATCCGCTCCTTTCGTGGATGGAGCCATTCTGACGCTTCGCCGCTGCCGGGGCAAACATTTGGCCGCGGCACCTTCGCCCATCGCTCGGAGCGGCCCGGTCCAAACGGTTGGCCGATTCGGTCGGCTCTCGACACTCCTGTCGCTAGGCGGCGCGCCACCAATGCCCCGCCAAACTGCACCAGTGCGCAACGTTGCGCTACAGCGCAGTGACTGCGGGACCCTTGGTGCACAAGGGCTTGCGCGTCGCGCGCCGCCGTCCATCGAGCGCCGCGCAAAACCGTCGCGACGACGCACGGGCCCGCTATCAGCATCACCGCCCGGCGCCACGAGGTAAGCGCCGCGCCAACCAAGTAGCCGTCCCGCGGAAACATGCTTCAAGAGACTTGAACCACGATCACCGGCCAAGCATACTGCCTGGCAACACGTCAGCACTTCATGTCACATCCGCGGAACGGAGAGTCACGAGTGCGTGCCATGCGTCTAGGTCAGACGGTCGCGCTGCCCGATCAACATTGGGTGGTGTCGGCCCGCCAGACGCGGTTGTCGCCGAAGCCCTTCGGCCGAGCCAACACAACTTCGTAGCGCACAAGCGCCGCGGAAATGTCGCGGTCAAGCCAAGTCGCGGCGTCCGGCAACAACGTTCAAGCGACGCACGTCGTAGCTGCCCGGTTCGTGGGCCAACAAGTGGAGGACCCTCGTAGCAACGTGGTTGCCATGTGCAACCATGTCGAGAGCACGTCGTTTATTCCCAGAAGGGCCGCGGCCAGGGCCGTCGCGGACGGAGGGGCAACAATCGCGTGTACCCTGCACGCTTTGCCGATGGAGGCTTCGAGTTTAATGACAACGTCCAAGAGTCTGACAACACGGAAACGGCATCATCCCTGGACATCATTTTCGAAGTGGTTCGGTGCGCTTGCGCGCTACGCATCTTCCGGGGCACATCGCAGTCGAACTAAATCCCGCAGCCCGTGGCGAATGCCACTATTGCGAACCGAGCCCTTGGAACGCCGCGCGCTGCTGAGCGCCTCGGCCGGGTTCGAAGTCGTAAACGACTGGGGCAGCGGCTTTCAAGCCGAGATCAATCTGACGAACGATGACGCGGCCGTCTCCGGATGGGAATTGGAGTTCGACTTTTCGCACCAGATTACCCAGATCTGGAACGCGCAGATCGTCAGCCAAAGCGGCACCCGCTACGTCATTGGCAACGCCGGCTGGAACGGCTCGTTGGCGCCGGGCGCGTCGGTGAATTTCGGATTCTTGGGTACGGCCGGCAACGTGACGACCGAGCCCGTGAACTACGTGTTCAACGGCGTGCCGCTAGGCGACGTGCCCGACTTGCCCGTCATATCGGTCGGCGATTTTTCCGAAGTCGAGGGTGACCAACCAGTGGTCGGGTCGTTTCTGGTGATGTTGTCCGAGACCTCGGACCAGGCGGTATCGGTCGACTACGCCACCAGCAACGGATCGGCCAAAGCCGGCGCCGACTACGTGGCGACCAGCGGAACGCTCGTGTTTCAGCCGGGCGAAACGACGAAGTCGATCCCCGTGGAAGTCCGCGGCGATCTGCTCGACGAGGCCGTGGAAGATTTCTATCTGACGCTCAGCGGCGCGAGCGGCGCGACGCTCGACGGGTCGAATCCGGCCCGAGGCGTCATCGTCGACAACGATCCGGCACCACAAGTCTCCGTATCCGACGCGACGGTCTCCGAGCCGCAGGGTGGAGTCACCGCGCCCGGCTTCTTCCACACGTCCGGCAGCCAGATCGTCGACGCGGCCGGCCAGCCGGTGCGCATTGCGGGAGTCAACTGGTTCGGCATGGAGTCCGATACATTTGCTCCGCACGGGCTGTGGACGCGCGGCTATCGCGGCATGATGGACCAGATGGTAGCCGAAGGCTTCAACACGATTCGCTTCCCGTTTTCCAACGAGGCCTTTGACCCGGGCAGCACGCCCAACGGAATCGACTTTTCCCAGAACCCGGATTTGCAAGGGCTCGACGCGCTGGGCATCCTGGACAAGATCGTCGACTACGCCGGCCAAATCGGCATGCGGATCATCCTGGACCATCATCGTTCGGATGCGGGTGCCGGGGCGGAGGGATCCGGTCTGTGGTATACCAGCGCGTACCCTGAGTCGCGGTGGATCGACGATTGGACCATGTTGGCGGCGCGCTACGCCGGTAACCCGACTGTGATCGGGGCTGACTTGCACAACGAGCCGCACGGACCGGCCGGTTGGGGAACCGGGGGCGTGAACGACTGGCGACTGGCGGCCGAACGTGCCGGCAACGCCATCCTGGCGGTGAACCCGAACTGGCTGATCCTGGTCGAAGGCATCGAATCCGGCCCGTCGGGCTCGTACTGGTGGGGCGGCAATCTTTCCAGCGCGCGAGAGTTTCCCGTGCGGCTGAACGTCGAGGGCCGGCTGGTTTACTCGCCGCACGACTACCCGGCCTCGGTCTTCCCGCAGGCGTGGTTCAGTGCGCCGGAATATCCCAACAATCTCTACGAAATCTGGGACGCGAATTGGGGATATCTGTTCCGAGAGGATATCGCGCCGATCATGCTGGGTGAGTTTGGCAGCAAACTTGAAACCGCGTCCGATCAGATCTGGTTCGACGAAATCGCCGACTACTTGGCGGGCGACTTCGACGGCGACGGCCAGTCGGACCTGGTCGGCAACCAGGTTGGCCCGAGCTGGACGTTCTGGTCGTGGAACCCGAACTCGGGCGACACCGGCGGCATCCTGCAAGACGATTGGCAGACGGTCCACCGCAACAAGGTCGACACGCTCGAGCCGATTCAGTTCGACTTGGGCGGGGTAGCCGCTACCGAGTCGGCCCGATTCACCGTGTCGCTCTCCGTGCCCAGCGGTCAGCCCGTAACCGTTGTCTACGCTACCAGCGATGTCACGGCCGCCGCCGGCGCCGACTACGCGCCCACGTCGGGCACGCTGACATTCGCGCCGGGCGAAACGCAAAAGATCGTCTCGGTCGCCGTGCTGTCCGACGAGCAAGCCGAGAACGACGAGACGTTCCTCGTCTCGCTCTCCAGCGCCGACAATGCCACGTTGGCCGACGCTCAGGCAGTCGGCACGATCCTCGACGGCGGCGGCCAGCCGCAACTGCCGACCGTGTCGATCGGCGATGCGACTGTAACCGAGGGTGGTGTCCAATCGACACAAGCCGCACTAGACGTGACACTGTCCGAAGCCAGTCCCGATCCGGTAACCGTCGGCTTCGCGACTTCGGCCGGCACGGCACAGTCCGGCAGTGACTTTGTCGCCACCAGTGGCGTCGTGACGTTTGCGCCAGGTGTGACCCGTCAGACGATCGTCGTTGGGGTGATCGGCGACGCGACCGCCGAACAGACCGAGACGTTCCGCGTCGTGCTTTCCGATCCTGCCGGCGCGACCCTCACCGACGCGTCCGGCACCGTCACCATCCTGGACGACGACGTGCCAGACTCGGGCGTGAGCGTCGACTTTGCCGTGACCGACGACTGGGGATCGGGCTTCGTCGCCGGATTCACGATCACCAATCACGATGCAACCGCCGTGGACGGTTGGACCATCGAGTTCGACTTCGATCGCCAGATCACGAATATCTGGAACGCCACGATCGTCAGCCACGTCGGTAACCACTACGTGATCCGTGCTGAGTCGTGGAACCGAATGATCTCCAGCGGCGGCAGCGTGTCGTTCGGTTTCCAGGGGGCGACCGGCGACGTCGAGGAAGATCCCGAGAACATCGAGTTCAACGGATTGCCGGTTCTTTGAGCCGTACCGCAGGGAGAGCCGGCCGGTCGCAATTTTCGTTGCGGCTGGCCGGCTGCGGGCGGCGACCATATTTCCGCGCTGCCGAGGCGGGCCAACATGACGTTGCGCCGGATAGTCATTTCCAAACAGCGCGTCGCAGTATCTGGCGTACGTTATGATGGACTATATGCCCAGAATCAGATTCACGATCATGCGAATACTCGGAAGCACCCTGTTGGTTGCCGTAGGGCTCAGTATGGTCAAAGCGGCTCCCCCTATGTTCGGTTCGATTCCGTTCGACTTCTGGTATCGAAACTCTTCTGGAAGCCTGCTTGTCTCCTTGTTGGTTGCTTGTCTCCCATTGCCATTTGCTCTTGCGACAGCGATCCTTGCTGGACGAGGCATCGTCGGATGCGTAATCACGGCCATTGTCGTTTTCTTACTTTGGAGCGCGATCGGTCCGGTCGGGATAGTCCGTGAATGACCGGATCGAGGGCTTAGAATCCGATCGAGACGCTTGTCGATGCTCCGGCTTCGGACGGTGACCATATCTATTTCCGCGCTGCCGCGTTGACCGGCATATAGACGCGGTCGAACATTTGTTGGCAACATGGTCTAAATTCGAGTAAGCTGGTGGACGATTGGTTGTCGCGCCGCCGCCGGTACGCATCGTCCGCGAGGCGGTTTCGCGACCACCGCTTGCTTCTCCTTACGTCGTGGTACTTGTCGTACTTACTGAAAGGCTATTCCGATGGCACTGCGTAGTATCTGCCTGGTACTTGCCCTTACCCTCGTGTTCTTTGCAGCGTTGTCCCCCCAACGCGCTGCCGCGATCGAGCCGGTCACGTTCTACGGTTTCGACGAAGCCTCGCACTCGCCCGAGGCACACGAAGGGATGGAAGCCATCTTTTCGGGCCGCTGCTTCCATTCGGCGACACCGCTTGCCACCGCGCGGCTGATGCTCAGCGCACTGGCCGGATCGAAAAAGAAGCTCGGCTACGATCCCTCGACTGAAGATGGCCGCTTCTTTGCCCAAGGGCGATTCGCCTCGCCGCCGACGCGCGCCAGCGGTCTGGGCGACGGGTTCGGTCTTGGCGAGAGCGTGTTCAAGCGCGACGGTGTCGAGATGGTTAACGGCAACTGCTTTAGCTGCCATGCCGGCGTGGTCAACGGTCAGGTCGTCGCCGGCTTGGGCAACAACCACATCAACCAGTCGCGGCCGAACCAGCCGCGCACCCGCGGCGACAACTTCGGGCCCTACGCCGTCTGGCGGCTCAGCGCGCGGATGGAAGACCCGGCCAACAAGGGCATGGTGCTGGCCAAAGAGACGACCGAGCTCGAAGAGCTGCTCGATGCGTCGCCGCTGCCGCCGGTCGATCCGATGCCCTGGTGGCTGATGAAGTACAAGAAGCTCGACTACTGGTACGCCGACGCCGGTATCCACGACGCGGCCAGCTTCTCGATCAACTTCACCACGCCGCACGACGAGATCAACGAACACCGGGCAGAGCACATGGCAATCGTTGCCAAGGCCCTGGCCTTTGCCCGCGAGACGCAGTCGCCGCCGTATCCCGGTTCGCTCGACGCCGCGCTGGTCCGGCAGGGTGCCGATCTGTTCCACGGCCGAACGCGGCCGACCAACGCCAAGGGCTTTCGCGCGTGCAAGACGTGCCACGGCACGTACACGAAGAAAGACCCGCAGGCAGACTACAGCCAGCCGGGTGGATGGAACGTCGACTACGACTTCTCGCACGTGTTCCGCAACGTAAAGACCGACCCGGAATATAACAACAAGCTGCAAACGCTGGCCCCGATCGCCGAGCACATCAACAAGCTGGCCTCGTACTACGAAGCCGAAGGCACGCCCGAGCTGACGCCGAGCGCTTCGGTGCCCGACAAGAGCGGCTACATCGCGCCGCCGCTGGTCGGTGTCTGGGCCTCGGCGCCGTATTTCCACAACGGCTCGGTGCCCACGATCGAGACCGTGTTGAACTCCTCGAAGCGGCCCGAGATTTGGTCCCGCAACGCCAGCGACCCGCACGCCTACGACCTCGAGAAGGTGGGCATGCAGTACGAATCGCTCTCGCGCGACGAGTTCGACGCCAGCGCGAAACGGGCCGACGGCGCGCCGTTTCTCTCGGAAGCCGAGATCGAGCACGGCTCGGTCTACGACACCAAGGCGTTCGGCCACGGCAACATGGGCCATCCGTTCGGCGACATGCTCAACGACGAGGAACGGTTCGCCGTGATCGAGTTCCTCAAGAGCCTCTCCGGGCCGGATATGTAGGGCGCTTCGTAGTGTAAGGCCGGACGCTGGGGCCGCCGTGTCAGCCGCGTGTGCCTGCCGCGCCGACGATCGGTGCACCGAAAAAGTAGCTGGCAAGTCGTAGGCCAGGCACCCCGTGCCTGGCGATCGCGCATCGGGTTCGCGCGCTGCGCGATCTGTCGTCGCGCGGCTCGGCCCAGTTGTTCCCCGGGCCATGCGCGTGTGGGTTCGACTCAACCGAGTCGACGATGAGTTGAACGGCACAACTGGTCGAAGCGGAACCAGTAATCGGGTGGAATCATGGCCCGGATTCAATTCAGCCTAAGAACGCTTCTTGTCGCAGTTGCAGCAGTTGCGTTTCTGACGTTGCTGTTGGCTATTATTCTTGCACGCCAACGGTTGATCATGACGCAAACGGTGTCCGTGCGTCTCACGGGTAACGGACGAGTGTTGTTTGGAGATCGCGATACCGATTTGTCCGATGTTCTCACGGATCTTGAACGCTGGGCTGTAGTTCTTAAATCAGACGGGTTCACCACTCGCCTGCTGATTGAGCTTCGCGGCGATGTGCCGCAAGAAGACGTCCGTCGGATGCGTCAACTTGGACGTGATGCCGGCTTTGAACGTATTGAGACGAAAAGGCTGGTGTGGTGACTTGGTCGATGCGTCTCAGTCGTAGGCCAGGCACGCCGTGCCTGGAAATCGCGCGTCGGGTTAGGTTACGGCGTCGTGATCCCACCAACCCGCAGCGCGAGCAAGGGCTCTTCGTCGATCGCGCGCGCTGGCAATCGCGCCGAATATACCCGCACACCCCGCGGACATCGCGCGGCGTGGGCTAGTTGTTCCCCGGGGCCATGCGCGTGCTGGTACGCTTGCGTGCCGCGTGAAGCACCGAGTATTAGGCCGTAGGGCAACACCCGGCCCGATCAATCGGTAGGCGAGCGAGAGAGCTAGGGCCCCGGTACTCACTCGACGCCGCCAAATAGCTTCCGATTCAACTCCGCTTTGCGGCGATAGTGGGTGTCAAAGGCGTCTAAGGCTCTTGCGGCAACAACAATATTCGGGTCGAGTACTTGCACTTTCCAACGAAGATGTCGGGTGAGTCTTAGCAACTCTGCAAGGGCGGACCTCAACGTTTCCAACTCTTGCTCTGACAGTTAAGACAGATTGGTGGCAGCCCTCTGAACGAGTGCCCGATTCTCGTCATAAACTGCCCGCAACCTATCCGCTTCGCTCATTTCGCTATTGTAAGGGCCGGTCCGCGCGAACACTACAGCGGGTCCTTACTGCGGAAAGGCACAGCCGCGGCCCACGGAAACTGTTCCGTAGCGAAACTTTCTGGTCTCGCCGAACACGGCCCCGAGCACCGAAGGTGCGCTTCATACCAGCCTGGGGCAACGCCCCAGGAATGCAAGCCGAGCCCGAAAGGGCTGTAGGCCCGATTCATGCTGCGCCGTACGACATGAGCGCGCCTCGGACGAATCGATGAGGCGGACCGTTGGTCCTTTCGAGTCTGGTAAATGGTTTCGTTGGTGGTCCTGGGGCGGCGCCCCAGGCTGATATAGGTCGGGCCGTTGGCCCAACGCGCCCGGCCATCACCGCGAGTTGCACTGCGAACCGCGCACCGACGACCCCCTGTCAAGATCCGTTTCTAGGCCAGCGCGCAAGAACGTTTCACCGAGAACACATCAACCCGAAGCGCGAGCGAGGGCTCTTTGCTTGCTCCGCGCGCCACTACGCGCTCACCCCCGCGCAACTTTCTTTCACCGCCGAAAAAACTAACGCTTGAAATTAGGCCACCGTTTCGG
>ERZ869936.216-NODE-216-length-66300-cov-7.511073_pt1 | contig 66300 bp, 53 predicted proteins | sample MGYA00520876_ERZ869936 | MGnify/ENA primary metagenome ERZ869936 (study PRJEB32218, sample SAMN09650985) | biofilter metagenome | isolation source: enrty point of leading RO module | place: Saudi Arabia: Thuwal, RO plant located on Red Sea | collected 2016-02-17 ... | reverse complement strand
AAACGCCGCAGGGCTTCCGGTGGCCGCGCACACCATTCGACACGCATCCTTCGTACGCGAAGTTCGGCAAATCGAAGGCCGCGACGAACCGATCGAAGTCTTCGGCCGAGCGCAGCGGAAAGCCGCGAAATAGAATGGCGCCGTGCCGGTCGAGTTGTTCGAGCAGCATCCGCCGCTGGCCGGACGCCCAATCGGCCACTTCGTCGAGCCCGGCATCGGCCGACTGATTGGCAAGGACCAGCGGAAAGCATGCGCCGTCGTAGTGCTGTTGTTCGGCAACGTCGATTGCCGAGACTTGCAACGAGGCGTTGATCATCGGTTACTCTTCGGGGATGTCACAGGGCCGGGGTTTACTTGGGCGCAAATCGTCCGGCACGGGAACTAGGTCGGTAGGGGCTTGTCCTTGGTTTCTGGCAGGAACCATACGATCACCGTGCCCACAAGAAACAGCAGGCCCAGCAGGCTGACCGCCAGGCGCAGGTCGAGACCAGGCCAGGACTTGATCTCGCCAGAAAGCCAGAGCATTGGCGCAGCCAAGAGCCGCCCGCCATTGAAGCACAGACCGGTGCCGGTCGCGCGCAGATGTCCGGGAAACAACTCAGGAAAGTAGATCGCAAAGCCGGCATGAATCGACAACGTAAAGAATGCGAAGATCGGAAGCGCCACGAGCATTTGCCAATAGTCTTGCGGGAGGTAGCACGTGAGGGGAATGATCGCGACCGATACCAACTGCATGAAGGCAAACGTCGGTCGGCGGCCAAATCGTTGGGCCAGCGGGCCGAAACTCAGCAGCCCGATGCCGCCACCCGCCGCGCCCACCACACCGTAGGCAAATCGTGCCCGTTGCATGGCCTGTTCGTGCGACGCGCCGTTGCGAATCTCCAACTCGTACGTCAAGTCCTGTCCGGCGACCGTAATGCCCCAGAACGTCGCCAGGCCGACGCCGGCCAGCATCATCCCGAGAATGGCGGACCGGGCCCAACGCCGATCGCCGAACAGTTCTTTGAAGCTGCCCATCCGGCGATTTTCGCGCTCGGCTTGCTGCCAAGAATCCGGCTCGCGAAGACTCATTCGCACCCACAGCACCAGCAGCGCCGGCACAAGCCCGACCAGGTACGCGTAGCGCCACTCGGTGTTGACCAGCAATCCGGCACCAGCGGCCAGCCAGGTGCCCAAGATGCTCGTGGCGTGGAAGATGCCTCCGGCTTGGGCCCGAGCCCGAGCGGGAAAAGATTCGGCGACCAGCGACGCGGCCACGGCCCATTCGCCGCCGACGCCAAGCGCCACCAGAAACCGCAGTACGCCCACGTGCCACAACTCGGTGGCGAAGTACGTCAGCCCGGAGAAGACGGAATAGCACAGGATCGTAGCGGTCAGCATGGGACGTCGCCCGAACCGATCGGCCAGCGTGCCGAAGAGCACCCCACCCACGGTGCCGCCGAGCAAGAAAACGGCCAAGAACCAATCGCCGGCTCGCCGGACCGCGTCGGACGTTGGTTCCACGTCCAACAGATCAGCCAGCATCTGGCCGCGCGTCAGGTTGAACAACTGGCCCTCGAAGACGTCGAAGATCCATCCAGCCGACGCGATCGCCAGGACCAGCCACTCGTAGCGGGTCACCTCCGCATACCAGGGTTTCGACGAGGACAATTCGGACGGCATCGGGCGTGATTACCTCGGGTCCAATCGCACCGGTCGACCTTGCTCGAGCGAGGCGCGCGCTTGGAGGCACAGTCGGACCGACCATCGCCCGTCGTTGCCGGAGCAGGCCGGTTGCCGCTTTTCCTGGATCGCGCGGACCATCATGGCCGACTGCTGACATAATTCGAACACTTCGCCGCTCATCGCGTCGAGTGGCACGTCCTCGACATCTTCGCCGCGGCGCATCTGCAAAGAGAATGTCGGCTCGAACGTGCGATCCATCGCGCCGCTCCACCGGGCCAATAGCGCGCCTTCGGTGCCGGTGAGCTTGACGGTTTGATGATGTTCCCAACCGGCCAGGGTCTGAGATACGACCGCGTACGCTCCCTTCGGAAACGTGACCATTGCCGAGAAGTTGTCGTGCAGCTCCGGATGGTCCGATCGAATGGCGCTGGCCTGCGCGTACACCGTCTCGGGTTCGCCCAACTCGGAGAAGTACCAGCGGGCAAGATCGAAGAAATGGATCGGCTCCTCCAGAATCCAATCGCCCACGCGATCGATCTCGTACCGCCACCCCGCCGAGCCCAGGCGATAAGGCCGCCGCCAAAGTTCGATTAGCGCGTACAGCGGCTGACCGATCGAACCCGCGTCAATTAAGTCTTTAACCTTGCCCCACAGCGACGAAAGCCGCAGCTCGTGTCCTACTGCCAGAATCAGGCCTCGCTGCTCTGCCAGGTCGACCAGGCGCGTGCAGTCCTCTTCGCAAAGCGCCATCGGCTTCTCTAGCAGCACGTGGCGGCCCGACTCGAGCACCGCCGAAGCCACTTCATAGTGCAGGTCCGACGGCACGACGACGTCGACCGCGTCGAGCTGTTCGCTGGCCAGCATTGCCCGGTAGTCGTCGTAGAGCGTGGCTTGCGGATACTCCTGGCCGGCGCGCTGTCGGCTGGCTTCCGTGCGACTGCAAATGGCCGCGAGCGTGGCCCCGGGCGCGCTGGTGATTGCGCGAGCGTGATGGCTGCCCCACGCGCCATATCCAACGAGCCCGAATCGAATGGTAGACATCGCGGCTGGTTCCCCGGTCGCGGAGTAAACTCTCTACGAAGTTGGCTCACTGCGCAACTAGCCGTGCGCGACTTGCGCTTCCACGAAGTGGTCGACGCCGTCGGCCTTGGCAATCACGACGACGCCTCCCTCGCTGACGGTGAATCCGCGTGCCCGATCGTGTTCAGGATCAAACCCGATTTCCGTACCGGGTGGGATGTGCACGCCCTTATCGATAATCGCGCGGCGCACGCGCGAATGCCGCCCGATGTCGACGTGATCCAGCAAGATCGAATCCTCGACGTGCGCGAAGCTGTTGACGCGCGTATTGTTGCCCAATACTGAGCGTTCGACCGTACCGCCAGAGATGATCGAGCCCTGGCAGACGATGCTGTCCAGCGCCTGGCCACGGCGCGCGTTCTCGCCCGCGCCGGCGAATACGGACTTGGGCGGCGGATAGTTGGGTAAATACGTGCGGATCGGCCAATGCTCGTCGTACATGTTCAATTGCGGGTCGATCGAGATCAAATCCATGTTGGCGTCGAAGTAAGCGTCGAGCGTGCCGACGTCGCGCCAGTAGGCGTCGCGCTTTCGGTTCTCGTCTCGAAATGGATACGCGTAGACGCTGTGCGTGTCGATCACCGCCGGAATGATATTGTGGCCAAAGTCGTGCCGGCTGCCCGGCCGCGTCGCGTCGAGACAGAGTTGCTCGAACAGGAATCGGGCCGTGAAAACATAAATTCCCATCGAGGCCAGAATATGCGCGTCGTCGCCGGGGATCGTCTTGCCGACTTCCGGCTTTTCCTGGAAACCGACGATGCGTTGTTCGGTGTCGACCTCGATCACGCCGAAGTGCCGCGATTGGTCGGCTGACACGGGCAAGGCCCCCACCGTGAGATCCGCGCCAGCTTCCTTGTGATAGCGCACAAGATTGCCGTAATCCATCTTGTAGATGTGATCGCCGGCCAGGATGACGACGTAGTCGGGCCGTTCCTTTTCCAGCGTGTAGATGTTCTGGTAAACCGCGTCGGCCGTGCCCTGGTACCAGTGTTCGTCAATGCGCTGTTGCGGCGGCACAACGTCGATGAACTCGTCCAACTCGCGGCACAACAGACGGCGCCAGCCCAGGTTGATATGCCGGTCCAGACTCATCGCTTTGTATTGCGTGAGCACCAGCATCTTGCGCAACCCGCTGTTGAGACAATTCGACAGCGTGAAATCGATGATGCGGTAGGCACCGCCGAACGGTACGGCCGGCTTGGCACGATCGCGCGTTAGCGGCTCCAGTCGTTCTCCTTTGCCGCCAGCCAAAACCACTGCCAATACACTATCCATGCCAATACTCTCCGAAGTCTTAACCCGTGGACGGTCCATCAGCCCCTGCATCTTAGCCCTTGGGCAGAACGAGCTAAAGGGCCCCGGAAGACAGCCGCCCGCGTTCTCACGCCACGGCCGGGGTCGCCGCGGCTGCCGGCGCCGATTGGCGATCGAGCCATTGACGATGCCACAACTCGAAGAACAACAATCCCCACAGCCGGTACGAATGATCGAAGGTGCCGGCTTGATGTTCCTCGAGCAGTCGCTGGACCGCGGCGGGGTTAAAGATTCCCCGCTCGGTCGCTGTGCGGTCGAGCAACACCTGACGTGTGTAGTCACGCAGGTCGTCGCGAAACCAGTGCTCCAAGGGCACACCGAAGCCCTTCTTCGGCCTCCGCATCAGCGACTTGGGCAATAGCGGGCCGAATGCGCGCTGCAAGACGCGTTTTCCACTTCCGCGGCGGAGCTTGCACTCAATCGGCATCTTAGCGGCCAACTCGACCACGCGATGATCGAGAAAAGGCGCACGGCATTCGAGGCTGTTGGCCATCGAGGCGATGTCGACCTTGGTCATCAGGTCGCACGGGAGGTACGTCGTCAGGTCGGTCAGGCTGGCAGACGTCACGGCGTCGCGCGCACGCGAACGAGCAAACGCCCGCGACAGGAAGTCGAACGGATCGGCGCCGGGTAGCTCGGCGAGGAATGAATCGGTGTACAAGTCGGCGCGGCGCGCCTCGTTGAACATTGACATCCACTCCATGTACCGGCGCTGGGGACCATAGGCCATCGCTTCGGCAAACCGGCCGGCGCGCCGCAGAACGGATCGCTGGCGCTGTCGGCGGACCAGCGCGCGTCCTAGCCGACTGGCCAACTTCGCCCGAGCCCAAACAGGTGTGTGGTCAAACCACGAAGCAAGCCGGACCGCCCGATATCGCAGGTAGCCGGCAAATAGCTCGTCGCCGCCATCGCCGGTCAGCGCGACGGTCACGTGCTGTCGTGTCAGCCGCGAAACGTAGTACGTGGGTATGGCCGAGCTGTCGGCGAATGGCTCGTCGTAGTGCCACACCAACTGCTCGAGCACGTCGGTGCATTGCGGCTCGACGCGAAACTCGTGATGGTCGGTTTCCAGACGCTGAGCCGTCTCCCGCGCGGCGGCCGTCTCGTCGTACTCCTTCGCCTCGAAGCCGATCGTGAACGTCTTGACGCGCCGGCCGATCGTTTCCTGCATCAGGCCGACGATCAATGCCGAATCGACACCCCCGGAAAGAAAGGCACCCAGCGGCACGTCGGACTCCATCCGCAACCGCACGGCCGACGACATCAGTTCGCGCAATTGCTCCGCGTAATCGTCCAACGACTGCTTTTGCTCTAGATTGAAGTCTGGATTCCAGTAGCGGCCGGTCGTCCAGCGACCATCTTCGTACACTCCGTAATGAGCCGGCGGCAGCTTCGAGAATCCTCGCAGGATCGTGTCTGGATGCGGGACGTACTGATACGCCAGATACGCATCGAGCGCTTGGGGATCCAACTCGCGGACCATGCCTGGCACTTGCAGCAGGCTTTTCAGCTCGCTGGCAAACAACAGCCGGTGGCGCTCAACACGGTAATACAATGGCTTCTCACCCAACCGGTCGCGGGCCACAACCAACCGACGGGCCCGACTATCCCAAATGGCCAGCGCGAACATTCCATTGAGGTGTTCGAGGAAACCGATCCCCTCGTCTTCGTAAAGGTGGACGATCGCCTCGGTATCGCAGTGCGTGCGGAACTGATGGCCGGAGCCTTCCAACCGCTTTCGCAATTCGCGATGGTTGTAGATTTCGCCGTTGAACGTGATCCAGATCGAGCCGTCTTCGTTCGACAGCGGCTGATGCCCACCGGCCACGTCGATGATGGCCAGCCGCCGATGCCCCAATGCGACGCCCGGAACGGCACCGTAGCCGTCTCGCACGCGGTATCCGCTGGAGTAGCTGCCCGCGTCGTCCGGTCCCCGGTGCCGCAGCACGTCGGTCATCCGCTGTAGCACTTCAGGTGCCAGCGCGGCGGACTGATCGCTCCAGATGGCTCCAGCGATTCCACACATGACGGCAGCACGCACTAGTGCACAGATGTTGACGGAGATCAAGACTCGAACGCAACGCGTCCAACGTGTCGCGGCCTCGGCGGTGAACGACGGCATCGCCGAGACGTCAACGCCAGACGATTTCTTAGCTCAATAGTTCACGGTACAGCGCCGCGTGCGCTTCGACCATGGCATCGACGGAGAAATCAGCCAGGATGCGCGCCTTTCCGGCGTTCCCGAGCCGGGCTTGCAACTCCGAATCGTCGAAAACCTTGTGGGCATACCGCGCGAATCCGGCCCGGTCGCCGACGGGGACCAGAAACCCGGTGGTGCCGTGTTCGACCAGTTCGCGATTGCCTGGTATGTCCGAGCACACGACGGGCACGCCGGCCGCCATGGCCTCCATCACCACGTTGGGCAAGCCTTCGTAGCTGCTGGCCAGCCACAAAACGTCGACGTGCGGCAAGATTCTTGGTACGTCGTGGCGAACACCCAAGAAGTGGACGCGGCGTGCCACGTGACATTGCCGCGCGTAACGGCCCAGCGATTCGCGCTGCGGACCGTCGCCGATCACCAGCAGGTGGGCATCGTCGCGGATGACCTGCAACAGGTCGGTGGCCCAAATCAGATCCTTGAGCCGCTTCTGCGGCCATAGTCGCCCGATGGCCGCGATGAGCCGGGTGCCGCACGGCAGGTTCAATTCGGCCAACAATTGCTCGCGCGATGTCGCGCTGGCGGGCACCGGTTCGACGGCGTTGTGAATCAACCGCAATTTGTCGGCAGCGATGCCCTGCTCGCGATAAAAGTCGAACACGCCCCGGCTGTTGACGATGATCGCGGCGGTGCGTCGGGCCAAAAGTCGATCCAGGATCAACTCGTGCCCCGCCTTCCAATGGTCGGCGCACCGCTCGCTGGCGACGACGCACCGAACCCCGGCGGACGTCGCGGCTGTGCGCCCGTATGCGTTGGCCGCGAACAACCAGGTCTGGACCAGATCGGGACGCGATCGGGCAATGTGTCGTCGAAGGCGCCACCAGGCCATCGGATCGAACTTCAGTTGCTTCCCGATGAACGTCGTGGGGATGTCGGCATCGTCCAGTTCCGCTGCCAGTGGGCCTCCGCGCGTCAACACGCAAACCGACACGTCGAACTCGTCACGCGGCAGGTGTTTGGCCAGCAATACCAATTGCTTTTCCGCACCCGAGCGATCGAGTGTCGGAATGACGTGCATGATTTTCCGCATCAACGCGACCCCGCGGCCGGATCGTCGGTATCGAGCAGGACTTCAAACGGCGAGTGCTGCCACGCACGCGGATGGTGCGGCCTGTCGTCGACGACCAGTAAGTTCGATCGTTCGAGAGCGACGCGCTCGGGCCGCGACTCGATCGGTTGGCGCTGCCAACTGTGCGACAGCGCGGCCGACGTCCGGCTGCCGCTGCACTATTCTAGATACCTCGCGCCGATGCGAACAGGCGACCCGGGATAACGTGATTCTCGCGACGCGCGGTCTAACGGAACTCCAGCGAGCGAATTCTCCAGGGTTTGTCGCGCGCTGGCAGCGCCGTTTTTTTCCAGCTATACTTGAGGATTGATGCGCAGGCTCAAATTCGGGGGGCCTTCCCCAGCCGTGGCCGTGGAGCAGGGCCGCGATCGGAGTGGCACGTGGAAGCAAAACTCGTCGTCGTTCAAGGCGATGCGCAAGCACGTCAATACGAACTGGAACTGCCCGCAATCATCGGCCGCAGTCGCAGTACGGACGTCCGCCTCGGCCATCCTCTAGTAAGCCGGCAACACTGCGAGGTCTTCGAAGCCGAAGGCCTGCTCATGGTCCGCGATCTTGGCTCGCTCAATGGCACGTTTGTCGGCGACGCGCGCATCACCGAAGACGCGATCCCCGTCAAACCGGGTGATTCCTTCACAGTCGGTCCGGTGACCTTCCGCGCCGAGTATTTGCTCAATGAATCGCGGCCCGGACGATCGTCTACCTGGGAAGCGCCCCGCGTGGAAGCCGGCGATCCGCACTCGTCGGACAACGGGAACGGCAACGGGAAGCACGAACTGGGCAAGACGCCCGACGCCCCGCTATTTCCCAGCGACGATGAAACCGTCGAGCCGAACGAGTAGCTTCGCGGACTTCTCGTCAAGCCCCGCGCACGTCCCATCCGCACGGCAGCCTGCGCGTGTTTGCCGCGGCCCGAGAACGTGCGACAATGCAGACAGACCGAACAGTCACGTCGGTCGTTGCGCTATAGCTACGCGGAGCAATCGAATGGGTAGAGTTTTCTTGAGTCTCGGTCGCCGGTCATGCTGGTCCGCCGCGGTGTCCTCGGTCCTTGTTTCCTGCGTGCTGGGCGCGGACCCGCCATCGACAAGGCCCGATGCGCCCGGCGATCAACCCCCGCAGCACACCAACCGGCTGGCGAAAGAGACCAGCCCCTACCTGCTTCTACACGCGCACAATCCGGTCGACTGGTATCCGTGGGGCGACGAGGCCCTGACGAAGGCCCGAGAGGAGAAGAAGCTGATCTTTCTTTCGATCGGCTACTCAAGTTGCTACTGGTGCCACGTGATGGAACGCGAGTCGTTCATGGACGACGAGATCGCGGCGCTGATGAACAAGCATTTCGTGTGCATCAAGGTCGACCGCGAAGAGCGGCCTGACATCGACGACGTCTACATGCACGCGCTACACATCTACCTGCAACTGGTCGGATCGAAGCAAGGCGGCGGGTGGCCCTTGTCGATGTTCCTGACGCCGGATGCCAAGCCCCTGATGGGCGGCACGTATTTTCCTCCTCGTGACCGCGACGGGCAAATTGGCTTCTTGACCGTGTTGAACCGCGTGCAGGAAACGTGGTCGGCCGATCCCGAAAAGTGGCAGAAGACAGGCGACTCGCTGGCCGATTACGTCGCCGAGTCGCTCAAGCAGCAACCAATCCTGACTGTGCCCAAGCTCGGTCGGCCCATGGCGCAACGCGTGTTGCGGGCACTGGCAACGCGCTACGATCCAGAGCATGGCGGCTTCGGCTTCGATCCGGAAAACCCGCGGCAAGCCAAGTTCCCCGAGCCGCCAAATCTCTTCTTCCTGCTGGATCAAGCGGAGCGCGGCAGCAAAACGGCAGCCAAGATGCTGACCCACACGCTCGAGCGCATCGCGCAAGGCGGAATCCGCGACCACGTAGGCGGCGGATTCCACCGCTATAGCACCGATCGCTTCTGGCGCGTTCCGCACTTCGAGAAGATGCTCTACGACAACGGGCAGCTCGTCTCGGTCTTCGCGCGGGCGTATGAGATGGCCGGGCAGGAAGCATTTCGGCGGGTCGTCGATGAGGCGATTGCATTTGTTCTGCGCGAGATGACCGACGGCGAGGGCGGGTTCTATGCCGCGATTGATGCGGAAACCGAAGCCGAGGAAGGTCGGTTCTACGTGTGGCAGCGTGACGAAGTGCAAGCGGCCCTGGCGGCGGACGAGTATGAGCTTTTCGCAAGCGTCTACGGACTTTCAGGCGAGCCGAACTTCGAGGAGCACTACATTCCGCTGCTGTCGAAGCCCGTGGCTGATGTTGCCGCCGAGCGCAAGTTGGACGAAGCCGAATTGCTTGCATCGCTCGAATCGGCGCGCGGCAAGCTGCTGGCCAAGCGCAACCAGAGGCAGCGACCTCTGACCGACATCAAGATCCTTGCCGGTTGGAACGGTCTGATGATTCGCGGGCTGGCCGACGCGGGCCGGATTCTCGACAACGATGGATACACCGAGGCGGCGGCCCGCGCGGCGGACTTTGTCTTGACCAAGATGCGCGACGACCAAGGCCGGTTGATGCGTTCCCACGCCGGCGGCCAGGCAAGAATTCTGGGATATCTCGACGACTATGCGTACCTGATCGACGGGTTGATCGCCCTGCACGTCGCTACGGCGGATCAGCGATGGCTCGATGCGGCCGACGAGCTCACGGGTGACCAAATCGAGCGCTTCTGGGACGAGGGCGTCGGCGGCTTTTTCTACTCGTCGGAGGAACACGAGCAGTTGATCGCCCGCAGCAAGCTGCCGGTCGACGGTGTGACGCCGTCCGGCAACTCGGTGTCGGTCTCCAACCTGCTCTACCTGGCCGACGCACTCGACCGGCCCGAGTATGTGGAGCGTGCCAAGCGATGTCTCAGGTCGGCGGCGCCAGTCCTCGAAGAGCGTCCCGGCGCCGTGCCGCAACTGGCGGTCGGGCTGAGCGCGTGGTTGGATCGAGCGGAAACGGAGAAACCACCGGAAGAAAAGGCCGGTAATTAGGACACAACGCAACCATCTCGAAAGTAGCGGGTACGGCGTGCTGTTGTTCAAAAAGAAGTTCCTGCCGGCGATTCGAGCCCACGAGAAGTCGCAGACAATTCGCCTGTGGCGTCACTGTCGGATGCGCGCCGGCCAGCGGAGCTACATTCCCGGCGCCGGTTACATTCGGATCAAGTCGGTCGAAGCGATGGAGTTGAGCGCGCTGACCGACGACGACGCGGTGCCCGACGGATTCGAGACAGCGGAAGCCTTGCGAGATGAATTGGCGACGCTCTATGCCGACCAACTGGCCGATGGTCATCGCGCCTATCGCGTCTGCTTCGAGTTGTTCTCCGAAGAAGAACAAGCGGCCGCCATCGAGGCTCGTCGCGCGCCAAAGCGAAAGCAAGCCGCGCCAACGGCTACGGGGTGAACATCCGCGCGATGCCGCGCGCGATCGTTTGTGGATCGTCCGCGACGCGAAACCCCAACACGATCAGGATCATCATCCCGCACATCGCCAGCCAGAGCCCGTGGGCACGGCTCGCCGCGGGCACTCCGGCCAAGGCGTCGCGCAGCGCCGATTCGAGCCGCCGCCAGCCGGCCACGCTCTGACCGTGACTGGTGGCAGTCAACGTCACGTTGAACATCGGCACGAAACTGTCGATCACCAGGTGCATCCGCAATTGGGGCAAGCTGAGCGCGCGGCCGGCCCACTGATTGTCGTGGTCGATCCGATTCGCAACCTCGGCTAGCACGCCGCGAAGTTGGTCCACCGTCAGGTTGTAAACCACCAGCCGCGGCCGCACTACCAGGATCGCCAACATCAGACACAGAATGTAAAAGCCCAAAAGCAAGGCCCAGACCATCGTGCCGAATCGCGCGGCAGCCGCCTCAGGCATGAACAGTTGCATCGGCCCGACAACCACCAGCCCGCTCAATGCCAGCCCCATGGCGATCACTTCGCGTGTCCCGTTGACGACCAGTGGCCGGGGCATGAGGTTGACCAACCCGATCATGACCAGATAGATGGCCAATGGGCCAAGGGCGACGCAGGCGGAAAAGGTGTCCATGACCATCATTGCCAACCTTTGTGCAATTGCCTGCTTGACGGCCTATTGCTTAACGGCCTCTTCAAGCCAAGTCTGCACGACCCAGCCAACCTTGGCCAGCGACAGGGGCGAACACTGATCCGGCAGATCGTCCTCGGTGTGCCAGGCCGGATAACGGAAGTCGATCAAGTCGCAACTGGGAATCTTGCCGATATTGTGCAGTTTGAGATGGTCGTCCAGCACGTCGCACCGCTGTTCGATGTCGAATTCCGTAACCCCCAGCCGCTTGGCCGTTCCCCAAATCGATTCCACCAGCGGACGAGAGTCGCTCCACGACATCGTGTGACGATCCGGCACAATCTGCAAGTCGCGATCGGCCACCATGTCGAGCAGCACGGCCCACCGGTAGCGCACGCCCCGTGGATTGCCGGCGTAGTTGAGCGCGAAGTATTCGGATCCGATGAAGTACGGATCGCCGTCGCGAAACACATACTCCTCGCCGTCGAAGAAGACGAAGTCCACGCCCAATTCGCCGTCGAGCTCCGGCATAACATGCGCCAGTTCCATCAAGAGCGCGCAGCCGCTGGCACCGTCGTTGGCCCCGATGAACGTTCCGCGCGGATTGCGCAAGTCCTGGTCCGGGTAGGGGCGCGTATCGTAGTGCGTACACAACAAGATGCGCTCGCGCCGCTCAGGGTGCCAGCGAACGATCATATTGGCCATCGGCACCGGACTGCCGTCGACGGGATGGCGCACCCGAAACCGCTGGTAGCGCACGTCGCCGCCCAACTTCTTGAAGTGAGCCGCCAACAGCGTTCGCTGGGCTTGCATCCCGGGCGAGTCGCTCGTGCGTCGGCCCAGGGCGCACAACTCTTGTAGGTATCCGTAAGCCCGCTGACCATCAAAGGGAATGTCAGCCAGCGCGGGACCGCCGCTGATCGACGCCGCCCGCGGAGCCGCCGCTGCCGGATCGTGAAACATCAGCAGGTAGACAACCAGCGCGCCGCTGCCGGCCAGGACCGCGGCCAACAAAATGGTCTGGACCGACGGACGCGCGATCGGCGAGGGCTTGGCAGACGTGGACTTCATGGCGGCAACCATGGTTGCATTTTAGGCCGCATCGCGAGCCGAGCCTAGATCAAGCGACCGAGCGCTGCCGGATCGTCGGGTTGTTGCCGTTGGGGCCTAGCGATAGAATTTCGGACACTTTTGGCCAAACGGATGGCGATGGACTTCCCGCGTATCAGGCCGGTCGACGGAGCGAACCATGATCGACGTCAAAGAAGTTACGAAGCTGCACGCCGACACCGTCGCGCGCTGGCATACGGAAGAAATCTCGAATCCGTACTCCGGATTCTTGCACGCGGTGTGCCACCAGCATGCGTTCAACTTCCAACTCTGGCACGAAGAGGATATCGCCCGCAGCCCGAACGTGGGCGACGAAAAGATCGCGGCCGTGAAGCGGGCGATTGACGGGTTCAACCAGAAACGCAACGACGGTATCGAAGCCCTCGACGCGTTTCTACTGCGCGAACTGGCGGAGCGCAAGGTCGAGCCCGAGCCCGGTGCAAAGCTGAACACTGAAACGCCCGGCAGTGCGATCGATCGGCTCTCTATCCTCGCGCTGCGCCGCTATCACATGCAGGAACAGGCCGACCGGGAAGATGCCGGCGAGGAACATCAAGCGAAAGTGCGGCAGCGGCTTGAGGTACTTGCCGAGCAGCACAAGGACCTGTCAACGTCGCTGGCCGAACTGCTGGACGACATCTTCGCTGGTCGCAAGCGGCTGAAAGTGTACTTTCAGTTCAAGATGTACAACGACCCGACGATGAATCCGTACCTCTACAAGTCGGGCCAGGGCGCCAAGGCGGACAAGGGTTAGCCGTGCATGCTCGCGGCACGCCGGCATTGCCGGGCTGGCCGGATGACTCGCGCTACGCGGAGCGCTTCAATCCGCCGCCCCGGTTAAGAATTCGATCGCAGGCAGCGCGCACGTCTTCGACGGAAATCGCTTCCATCGATTCGGGCCCGGCGGTGCGGCGCTGCCGGCTGCTGCCGGCCAGACAGACCTTCTGCACCGTGACGTGCTGTGCACCATACGGTCCGTTGCGTTTGGCCGGCATGGGACCGAATAGTCCGACGCACGGCGTTCCGACTGCGGCGGCCAAGTGCAACGGCCCCGTGTCGGAACTGATGAACAAGTCAGCCTGCCGGGCGATCGCGGCCAGTTCGCCAAGACTGGTTGGCGGAGCCAAGGCGGCCCACCCGTCCGATTCGCCGGCGATTTGCTCGCCCCAGGCCCGCTCTTGTTCGCCGGCCCAAACCACAAGCGACCGCAGGGCGCGTGATCGGCCCAAATAGCGAGCCACTGCCGCGAACCGATCCGCCGGCCAGAGCTTCGACGGCCACCCGGCGCCCGGATTGATCACGGCGAACGACTCGGCGGTCCCGACCTCGTGTAGCACACGCTGCGCCGACGCTCGATCCTGCGCAGCGATCTCCAGATCGAAGCGAACCGGGGGCTTGTCGATGCCGAGCGCTCGGAGCAACTCCAAGTTGCGGTCCACGACGTGTTCGGCGGTCGGCATGATCAGTTCGTTGTTTAGCCAGCGGCTCAGCTCACGTCCGTCGGCGCCGGCGAAGCCTATGCGGCGGCGCGCGCGCGACAATCGCGAGGCCACGGCGCTCTTGGTGAGTCCCTGCAAGTCGATCGCAATGTCGAACCGTTTGGCCCGCAGTTGGCGCCCTAGTGCCAGCACGGCGCGCGGCGATTTGAGCCAACCGCGCGGCACGGCGATCACTTCGTCCAGTGCCGCGTGCGAACGGATCAGGTCGCCGGTTCGGCCCTCGACGACCCATGCCAGATACGCTTGGGGCAGTGCCTGGCGCAGGGCACACAGCACAGGCAGACCGTGCAGCACGTCGCCAATCGCGCTGAGGCGGACAATCAGAATTCGCGAGCTTTTCAGGGGCGTTTTCATGGGCGGAGAATCTTATCCGCCCGGCGGCGAAATCCCCAATAGCGTTTCGCCCGCGTTTCGGCAGATTCTCGCCCGGCGGCGATCTAGCAGCCCGTTGAAGAATTCGACGGGGTGCGTCATCGCGCGGACGCGATGCCAGAATAGCGACGTAAGTCGTTATTCTGCGAGCCGTGCGGAGCTTGGCTCCGCACTTGGCGAGGTTGAAAAATGCCACAATGGCATTTTTCAACGGACTGCTAGACCCGCTGGCTCAACCGTTCGGTCAAGCGCCTCAGGGCCACGCTGTGGTCGCCCCGATCCAGATGCACGTGAATCAGGCTGGGCCCGGAGGTGTCTGCTAGCGATTGCCGCAGTGCATGATCGAAGTCGCCTTCGGTCCGCACCTCATACCCGGTGCCCCCGCCGAACACTTCCGGCAGCCTGTGGTAGGCCCAGGGTTGAATCTCATTGAACTCGAATTCGCCTGGGTGCAAGAACCGCTCGGTGCCGTACCCTCCGTTATCGAGCACGATGACGATCGTCGGGCTCTTGTGCCGCACGAGCGACGAAAGTTCGGTCCCGGTCATTTGAAACGCCCCGTCGCCTACGATCGCGATGGTCCGCAGATCGGGTCGAGCCATGTGCGTACCCAACGCAGCCGGAACCGAGAAGCCCATCGACGTGTAGTACGCCGGGCTCAGGAACTCGGTGCGGCCGCGGATCACCAATTCGCTGGCGGCAAACAACGAGTCGCCAATGTCGGCGACAACCACCGTCTCGTCGTTGAGCGATTCGTTCAGCCGGGCAATCAGTCGCTCGATGCGAATCGGATCGTCGGCGCGCAGCACGTACTTCTCTGCCGATCCGTGCTTGATCGCGGGCAGAGCGCGCTTCGCGGCACGCGGGCGCCGGGCCGCCAGCTCGCGCAGAAAGTCGGGCAACAGCACGTTGTGAAAATGGTGGTGCCGCACGCGCAGCTGTTCACTGGTGGCGTAGATGCAATTGGCCGGGTCGAGCTTCGCCGTGTAGATGCCCAAATTGATGTCGGTCATGAAGGTTCCCAGCAGCAGCAGGCAATCGCTTTGCTCGATGAACTGGGTCACTTCGCTGTTGCCCATCGCACCTTCATAAAGCCCCACGAATAACGGATGTGTTTCGGAGATGACGCTCTTGCCGAGCATGGTCGTGGTGATGGCGATTTGCGATCCTTCGGCCAGCGCCAACAATTCGTCCTGCAGCCCGAACCGATGGATTTCGACCCCGGCAACGATCGCCGGACGCTTGCAGTTGTTTAGCCATGCTTCGGCCTCGGCCACCGCCTCGGCCAGCACGTGGGGATCGCTCGAGATGTCGGTATACTCAAACTCGTGGGGAACCTCCGGAACCACGTCGACCATGTCGCGGGGGATTTCCAGATAGACAGGCCGCTTGTAGCGCGCCGCGGCCGCCAGGACGCGATCGATTTCGTAAAATGCCCGACGCGGATCATCGAGCTCTGCGCCGGCAATGCACAGCTTTTCGAACACGTCGTATTGCGTGCGAAAATCGCGCACCATGTGGTGCAACAGCGGGTCGTTGTGTCGCTCCTGCATCCCAGGCGATCCGGTAATCACCACCACGGGCGACTTTTCGGCGTAGGCTCCGGCCACGGAGTTGCAAACGCTCAGCCCGCCAACACAGTAAGTAACGCAAACTGCGCTCATCCCATGGACGCGCGCGTACGCGTCGGCGGCAAAGCCCGCACAGTCTTCGCGCGTGGTCGTCACGACTTCGAGCGGGCTACGATCGAGCATCGAATAGAATTGCAAAACGTAGTCGCCCGGAATGCCGAACACGTGGCCGATTCCGTAATCCTGCAAGCGACGAATCAAGTATTCGCCGATCGATAGTCCCACGGTTGACCCCGTCGTCGGAACGTGGCTGCGAATGGGCAACTCGGCGGCAGCTTGTGAATGAGCCATGTGGATAGCACCTCTGTTGATCTGCAATCGACCTGGCGGAGATTATGGCCAATCCTGGCTAATCCGCACAGTTCGGATTCCCGCGCAGGCACCCCGTGTATTCTACGTCGCGGGTGTCGGAAAAGGTCGGTAGCGCAGCCGCGCAAACCTCGCGCAAATCCTGCACACTGCGCGTGTTGAGGCGCGCATTCTTCTTGCCCGATTCCGTTTGGACGCACGGCGAATCGCCGCTGCAGATAGCAGGCCCAACCGGCCAGCGCGACTAACGCCGCTTGTGCCCGCGCCGGGCCCACAGCAACAGCAACCAAACACCAAGAAACGCCGCCATGCATCCCAGCACGACGACTGCCCGCATCCAGTCGAAGTTGTACCAATAGGCACCGATCGCGACGTAGAGCGCCCACGCCACCAGCGTGCCCATGATGATCAGCAGCAGGGTGCGTTGCGAAATCGGTGATCGTGGATCGGGCATGGCGCGTCGATTGCCGTGGCAGTCGGAAGTTTGGGGCTTTGATACCACGATATCGGTCAATCGCGTGGTGACAAGGCCCGTCGTCGCCGGTTGTGCGGGCCGCGACAGGCCCTCCGCGTGACATACCCGCCAACTCGTGTTTCGACCGGTAGCCGGGCCGATCCACTGGCTGATAGAATACGGGGCGACGCGCGGTTTCACGCGCGACGCTTTCGCAAATGAGTTCAGTGCCCATGTCCAGTTCGCTACCAGTCATTCAAGAGCCCACGGGCCAAGACACCGCGCGGCGACCCAAACCGACGCCGCCGCTGCCGATGTCGCGCGCCGAGATGACACAGCGCGGATGGGACGAGGTGGATATCGTCTTTGTCACCGGAGATGCCTACGTCGATCATCCGAGCTTCGCCATGGCGCTGCTGGGGCGGCTGCTCGAAAGCCAGGGCTATCGCGTCGGCATCGTCAGCCAGCCGAACTGGCACGATTGTGAAGCGTGGCGCACTTTCGGACGGCCGCGGCTGTTCTTTGCCGTCAGTGCCGGCAACATGGACTCGATGATCAATCACTACACGGCAAATCGCAAAGTGCGCAACGACGACGCCTACAGTCCGGGTGGCGCCATCGGCCGGCGGCCCGATCGCGCTACGTTGGCCTACTGTCAACGTGCGCGCGAAGCATTCCGCGGCGTGCCGGTAATTGCCGGCGGAGTCGAGGCCAGTCTGCGCCGGCTGGCCCACTACGACTATTGGAGCGACAAAGTCCGCCGTTCGATCATCATGGACAGCAAGGCGGATCTACTGGTTTTCGGCATGGGCGAACGGGCGATTGTCGAAATCGCACAGCGGCTGGATGCGGGCCAGAGCGTGCAAGATCTGTACGACATGCGCGGCGTTGCCTATCGACTGGGAGCAAATCAGAGTTTGCCGACGAGCCAGCACCAAACGGTTACGCTGCCCAGCTACGAACAGGTGGTGGCCGACCGTTGGGCCTTCGCCGAGATGACCAAGATCTCGCACAACGAAACGAATCCGTACAACGCTCGGAGGCTGCTGCAGTTCCACGATCGCGAGTGCCTGGTTGCAAATCCGCCAGCATTACCCTTGTCGCAAGAGGAAATGGATCGGGCGTACGGACTGCCGTTCACGCGCAAGCCACATCCCAGCTATGGCGATGCCGCAATTCCGGCCTACCAGGTAGTCAAGGATTCGGTGCAGATCATGCGGGGTTGTTTCGGCGGCTGCACATTTTGCTCCATCACGGCGCATGAAGGCCGCATTATCCAAAGCCGCAGTCAGGAGTCGGTCGTGGGCGAAATCCGCCAAATGACCGAAGACCCGGAATTCAAAGGCGTGGTAAGTGACATCGGTGGCCCCACGGCCAACATGTACCAAATGCGCTGCACTCGGCCCGAAGTCGAGGCCAAATGCCGCCGGCTGAGCTGCGTCCACCCGACGATTTGCAAACTGCTGGGTACCGACCATGGTCCGCTGATCGAGTTGATGCACGCGGCCCGCAACGAACCGGGTGTGAAGAAAGTGCTGGTCGCGTCCGGCCTGCGGATGGATCTGGCACGTCGCAGCCCGCAGTACATGCGCGAATTGGCTACGCATCACGTCGGCGGCCACTTGAAGGTGGCCCCGGAACATACCGATTCCGGCGTCTTGTCACTGATGAAGAAGCCGGGGATCGACGACTTCACGAAGTTCGACGGCGAATTCCAAAAAGCATCGAAACGGGCCGGCAAGAAGCAGTACCTGGTGCCGTACTTCATCGCCAGCCATCCCGGCAGCACGCTCGAGACGATGATCGAGCTGGCTCTGTTTCTCAAGCGCAATCATTACGAGCCGGATCAGGTGCAAGACTTTATCCCCAGCCCGTTCGACATCGCGGCGTGCATGTATCACACGGGGCTCGACCCCTTCACGAAAAAGCCGGTCTACATCGCGAAACACCTGCGCGACCGCAAACTGCAGCGCGCCTTGATGCAGTTCTTCAAGCCGGAGAACTACTTCGAGGTCCGCCGTGCGCTGCAACAGGCCGGACGCGCTGATTTGATCGGCAGCGGCTGCGATTGTCTGATTCCCGAGCGCCCGCCGAAAGAGGCTCTGAATCGTCGGCGGCGGAGGGCGAACAAGGCGCTGCGCGAACAGACGTCGGGCGACCATATCCGCTCGGGCGGACAAGGCGGATATCGCCCCAAACGCAAGACGGCGCGCCGACGCGAAAAGCACAGCCGCTAGCGCCTATGTTTGAAAGTGACGAGTACGAACTGTTGGATCTCGGAGCTGGGCGCAAGCTCGAGCGCTTCGGTCCGTACACGATCGATCGGCCGTCGCCGGCCGCCGCAACTGCCAAGCGCGGCGCTGCGGAGTTATGGGAACAGGCCGATGCGCGCTTCGAGCGACAGGCAGGACAACGCGGCCGCTGGACGTTTCGCCGCCAGATCGCCGCCACGTGGCCCATCCAGTTTGGCCCCATGAAGCTGGGGCTCCGATTCTCCGACTTCGGTCAGGTCGGGATCTTTGCCGAACAAGCCGCGAACTGGGACTGGATCGCCGCACAGGTGGGTGCGAACGACGAACCGATGCGCGTGCTGAATCTGTTCGGATATACCGGCGCGAGCAGCCTGGCCGCGGCCGCGGTTGGCGCGGAAGTAACCCACGTCGACGCGGCACGAAATGTCGTCGCATGGGCCCGGCGCAACGCGGCCACCTCGCACATGGAGCAAGCCCCGATCCGGTGGATCGCTGAAGACGCGTTGACTTTCATGCGACGCGAATTGAAGCGTCGCCGACAATATGATGCCGTAATCCTCGACCCACCCGCCTATGGCCACGGTCCGAAGGGCCAAGAATGGAAACTCGCCGATCAGTTGGGTGAATTGCTCGAGCTGTGCCTGGAATTGATGGGCAACGGCGGTCGGTTCTTGTTGCTGACGGCCCATTCGGGAGAGCTATCGGGCGCCGAAGGGCTCTTGAAGGCGGCAATCACGTCGGCTCCGGGTCTGCAACGCCGCGGCAAGATCATGGCCAGCGACATGTTCCTTCATTCGACCTCCGGCGGAAAGCTGCACTGCGGCGCGGTTGTACGTTGGACCGCCCCGGTGGCAGATGCAGAATCCTCGCCAATAGCGGACAAGTCCGCCCGCCCGCGCTCTGCCCGGTGTCCATGAACTCCCGGTCGATCACCAGCCCGCAGAATCACCGCATCAAGGACGCTGCGCGACTGCGCTTGAGCCGGCACCGCACCAAGCAGCAGCGAACGCTTGTTGACGGCATTCGCGAAATTGGTCGCGCGGTTGACGCCAAAGTGGAGCTTGTCGAGGTGTTCGTTTGTCGGTCGCTCTGCCAGCAATCTGGCGGCGACACGGTGCTGGCCCGCATCGACAAACTGGGGGTGCCGGTCTGGGACGTATCGCCAGAGGTTTTTTCGCGGCTCGCGTTTGGAAAGCGCCACGAGGGCCTGGTCGCCGTTGCCCACACGCCCTGCCCTGGACTCGAACAGTTGCACGTTGCCGACAACGCACTGGTCGCCGTGGCCTGTGGTTTGGAGAAGCCGGGCAACGTCGGGGCGATCATTCGCAGCGCGGATGCCGCCGGTGTCGACGCGGTGATTGTTGCCGACCCAGCAACCGATCTATTCAACCCGAATTGCATTCGCGCGAGCCTGGGCACGATTTTCGCCAAACCGGTTGTCGAAGCTGCGGGTTCCGACGCGCTCGCGTGGCTTCGATCCAACCAATTCAAGCTATTCGCGGCACGACTCGACGCGGACTGTGCGTATTCCGACGTGGACTTTCGCGGTCGCTCGGCGATTCTGTTGGGCAGCGAGTCGAGCGGGCTGTCGAAAGCATGGCGCGACGCCGACGTCAAGCCGATTGGGCTGCCGATGCACGGCACGGCCGACAGCTTGAATGTTTCGGCCGCAGCGGCCGTCTTGTTCTACGAAGCGCTGCGCCAACGCACGGGCCTTGGCTGACGCGTGTCTGCACCGAAGGTGCGCCTAACGGCCCCTACCGCTGGAGGCCCGCAGCGGCCAGCGTATTGACCAGCAGCATCGTCACGGTCAGCGGACCGACGCCGCCGGGCACAGGCGTGATCCGGCTCGCCACCTGGCTGACGCCCTCAAAGTCTACGTCGCCCACAAGCCGCTTCCCGACGCGATGGATTCCGACGTCGACGACGACCGCGCCGGGCTTGACCATCTCGGACGTGATGAACTGCGGCTGACCGGCTGCCACGATCAGGATGTCGGCGCGGCGCGTCACATCGGCCAGATCCGGCGTCTTGCTGTGACATACCGTGACGGTGGCATCGCCGCCCGTGCCGCGCTGCATCAGCATCAGCGCCATCGGCTTGCCCACTGTTTCGCTGCGTCCCACGACGACCGCGCTGCGGCCGGCAATCTCGATCCCGTTGCGCAACAAAAGCTGCTGAATGCCGTACGGCGTGCAGGGCAGAAACCGGGGCTGCCCTTGAACCAATCGGCCCACGTTCTCCGGATGAAATCCGTCCACGTCCTTCAGCGGGTAAACGGCATGCAAGATTCGCTTGGCATCGATTTGTGCCGGCAGCGGGAGCTGCACAAGAATGCCGTGTACGGCCTCGTCCCGATCGCGGTTGAGCCTGCCGACCAGGGCCAGCAACTCGTCGGTGGTCGTCGTCGCCGGCAGCCGGTGTAACTGGCTACGAATTCCAACCTGTTCGCAACCGGTCACTTTATTCCGCACGTAGACTTCGCTGGCCGGATCGTCGCCAACCAGCACGGCGGCCAGGGTCGGGACGATCGCGTTGTTCTCGATGAAATCCGCCACCTGTTCGTGCAGCTCGTCGCGGATCTGACTTGCCAGCTTCTTGCCGTCAAGAATCTCTGCCGTCACCTGGAACCTTTCAGCGTCATTGGGAAATGTCGCGGACGAACTGTCGAGACGTGGCATTCTAAAACAACGTTGCGGTGTCGCCTATTGCCCGACCGGCGCGGCCAGTGGACCAAGATCCCGCCGAGCCAGGGGGCTCACGAGCGCGTAAATCGACGTAGAAGCCCCCGCGCAATCCAGCTATAGTCTGGAGGGCCGATGGACTGCCCGCCGGCGAAAGATTATAATGGTACTTACCATTGTAAACTTTATTCGCTCGCAGCCCGCAATATCTGCCCCCATTCCCCAGTTCAGCAAGCGAACGAGCATCATGGCTGACCCGCAGAAACCAAGCCCGGTCGAAGTGTTCAAGGAGCAGAGCCAAGGTCTGCGCGGAGAGATTGCCGACGAACTGCGCGACGGCAATGACTTCTTCGGCAAAGGCAGCGTGCAGTTGCTGAAGCATCACGGAACTTATCAGCAAGACGATCGCGATGCCCGGGCAGGCGGACGCCAGGACGGCCAGACGGGCAAGTCGCCCAAGGTCTTTTCCTTCATGGTGCGGACCAAGATCCCCGGCGGCAAGCTGACCAGTGAACAGCTCCTGGCCGAGATCGACCTGTGCGAAGAAGTCGGTAACACGACGCTCCGGATCACAAGCCGGCAAGGGCTGCAACTGCACGGAGTGGTCAAGAAGGATCTGTGGAAGACGATCCATCGGATCAATGAAATCCAACTCTCGACCCTGGCCGCCTGCGGCGACGTCGAGCGCAACATCATGTGCTGCCCGGCACCGCTGCACGACAACGTGCGCGGCCAAATGCAAGCACTGGCCGACGAGCTGGCCGTGCATCTTGCCCCGCGCACACCTGCGTATCACGAGATCTGGCTGACCGATCCTGACACGCAGGAGAAAACGCTCGTGGCCGGCGGCTCCAACGGTCAGGCGGTCGAGGAACCGATCTACGGACCGACGTACTTGCCGCGCAAGTTCAAGACGGCGATCGGCCTGCCGGACGACAATTGCGTGGATCTGTACACCAATGATCTGGGACTGTTGGCGATCGTCGAGCAACAGCGGATCGTCGGCTACAACGTGCTCGTGGGCGGCGGGATGGGTGTGACGCCGAGTGCCGCGAAAACGTTTCCGGCCGTGGCCCATCGGATGGCGTCCGTCAAACCGGAAGAGGTCGTCGACGTCGCCACCGCGATCATCAAAGTGCAGCGCGATTTCGGCAACCGCGCGGACCGCAAGGTTGCGCGGCTTAAGTACCTGATCCACAATTGGGGACTGCCGGCGTTCAAGGCCAAGGTCGAGGAGTACTACGGAAAGCCACTCCCCGATCCGCATCCGGACGACGTGCACGGCTTCGACGATCACATTGGCTGGCACGAGCAGGGTGACGGCCGGTTGTTTTACGGACTGAATGTGGAAAACGGCCGCATTAAGGACGAGGGTGCGTTTCGCCTCAAGAGTGCCTTGCGCGCGATCTGCTCAACGCTCAAGCCGGGCATCCGACTGACGGCGCACCAAAGCATCCTGTTCACCGACCTTGCGCCCGACGACCGTCCGAAGCTAGAAAGCATGCTCCGCGACCACGGCGTCAAGCTGCACGACGAGATTACGACGCTGCGGCGCTGGTCGATGGCGTGTGTCGCGTGGCCAACGTGCGGGCTGGCCATCACCGAAAGCGAGCGCGCTTTGCCTGGGCTGGTCGACCAACTAGAGGTGGAACTGGCGAAGCTCGACCTATCGAACGAGACGTTCACGCTTCGCATGACCGGCTGTCCGAATGCCTGTGCACGGCCCTACAACTGCGACATCGGACTGGTCGGCAAGGCCAAGGACAAGTACACCATTTTTCTGGGTGGCCGGCTGCTGGGCGATCGCTTGAACTTCAACTACAAGGACATGGTTCCCGGATCCGAGATCGTTTCGTCGTTGGTTCCTGTGTTCGCGTATTTCAAGGAGGCGCGCAACGACGGAGAGACCCTCGGCGACTTCTGCTACCGCAAAGGCCGCGACGATCTGCTGGCCTGGACCGAGAAACATGCGGGAGCGGCCGAAGACTCGCCGCCCAAATCAGTCGGCTTTGTGATTTAGTACAACCGAACAAATCCGCCCGACCGTGTGAGCAATTGGCGTTTTGAAGTCGATTACCGCCTGTTGTCGCGGAACCCGGCTGGATTTGTGACGACGCACTCAAGAACCGCGTCGGTTCCTGGCTCGCTGGGGGCCCACCTCGCAACTCGTGGAAAAGGAAGTCCACATCATGGAACCTCTTAAGCCCTGGATGCGCTATTTGTTGCGCTTCGTTGGCGTCTACAACTTGCTGGCCGCCCTGACGATGCTCGTGTTCTACCACGAGAGTTTTAAGTTTCTCGGCGTTGCAAAGCCGCAGTTGATGCTGCCAGTGCAACTGGTGGGAATTCTTGTGGGGCTGTTCGGCGTCGGCTACCTGCTGGTGGCCAGCAATCCCGTCGAAAACCGAAACTTGCTGACGCTGGGGTTCTTGAGCAAGGCGCTAGGGTCGGCATTGGGCGTGGGCTACGTCGTGCTCGGCAAGCTCCCGCCGATGTTTCTGCTCATCCTGTTCTTCGCCGACATCATGTACCTGCCACCATTTTGGATCATCATGAGGCGGCTGTACGCGATTGCCCGGAGTGACGCTCAAAAAGACTCGGCCATGTCACATCGCCCCTGCGATGCAACAACACCGATGACGAAACTGCCGGCCGCTTAGTGGCATTCGCCTGACTGCGCCGTTGCGCCACCGGCTCGTTGCGCACTGCGTCAGAAACTCGCGACGCAATCGGCCCGCCCTAGGCAACGACCGCCGCGCTGCGCGCAACGTTCACCGGCAAGGCCTTTAGCCCGCGCAGCACCAGCCCGGGCCGCCAACGCAGCTGCCCGGCAGACACGGCTAGCTCCAGCTCGTCAATTCGCTCCAGCAGCGTTCCGATCGCGATCTGGCCTTCCATGCGGGCCAGCGACGCGCCCAAGCAGAAGTGGATTCCCAGGCCGAACGCCAGGTGTTTGTTCGGATCGCGCCCGATATCGAGCGTGTCGGGATTGTCAAAGTGCGCTTCGTCGCGATTCGCCGAAGCGATTACGGCCAGCACCGAGCCGTGTTTGGGAATCGTCGTGCCGCCGACGTCGACGTCCTCGCGGGCGATGCGCTCCGTCGCCGTTTCGACCGGCGCGGTAAACCGCAGCAACTCCTCGACGGCCGTCCTGCCAAGCGACGGATCGTCTCGCAATCGACGCATCTGATCGGGGTGTTCCATCAGGGCCAACAGCCCGCTGGCGATCAGATTTACGGTCGTCTCATGCCCGGCGATGATGAGCAGAAAGATCATCGAGATCAGTTCGTCGTCACTGAGCCGGTCGCCTGCTTCGTGGGCCTGTACCAGGGCCGTAACCAAATCGTCTCGCGGTTCCGCGCGCCGGTCGTGAATCAACCGTCGCAAGTACCGCAGGAAAAGGAACACGTTGGGCAATGCCCAAAACGTTCCGCGCGAGGAGGACGTCGAGGCGAGGATGCCGCTGGACCAACGGTGAAACTTGTGCCGATCGCGCGCGTCCACGCCCAACATCTCGGCAATGATCGTCGTCGGAATCGGCAGCGCGTAGTCGTGCATTAGGTCGACCCGCTTTCGCCGGCCAAACCGATCAATCAGTTCGTGGGCCAAGGATTCGATGCGGGGCCGCATTTGGTCGACCGTCCGCGGAGAGAACGCCTGTTGCACGAGTGCGCGAAGCCGAGTGTGGTCGGGCGGATCCACGTCCAACATGTTGCGCGACAGCGGCTTGAACATGGCCGGCATCCACGGCTGTTTGGCCAGTTGCTCGCTCGAATAGACGCGCATCCGGTCTTTCGCAAACCGCTCGTCCTTGAGCACCATCGCCACGTCGTCGTATCGCGTGACAAGCCACGCGGTCTGCTTGTCGGGCAGCGTGATCGGATGAACCGGCGAATTGGCGCGAAGGTGGGCATAGAACGGAAATGGATCCGCCTTAAACTCCGAGCTCCAAATGTCCAACTTCAAATCAGTCTTCACGGTGCTTGTCCCAGTTTGGGTCCTATTGAGTACTAGGCAGCCAACGGGCCAGGGGCGACCAGCGGCAGCCCCGGCGACTGCGGCAATCTTGTTCAACACGACCAGCCCATTATTCGGCTAGCTATCAATAAGAGTCCTCGCCCGGGTCGTCGATCCGCGCAACGGCCGGCCGTTGCGTTGCACGCTGTCGTGGAGTTGAACTGGCCGCAACATACCGCAGCCGCGCGGGCAAATCAAACTATCGCGAGGCGCGTACCGCGCCAAACGGATACGCGGGACGGGCCCTCACCACGGCCTGAACCGGCCTGCGAGGCAATGCGCGGTTTAGTTTGAGGCGCCGCCTTCCAGACCGAGCTCGGCGGCCGAGGCTTCCATCGCATCGATGACGAACTGGATGTGTTCGGTCAGGTCGACGCCCAAATCGGCGGCCCCGCGCGAGATGTCGTCGCGGTTAACCGCCGCGGCAAACGCCTTCTGCTTGAGCTTCTTCTTCACGCTCGAAGCCTTAAGCCCACGGATTCCCTCGGGCCGCACCTTGGCAACCGCCGTGATGAAGCCTGCCAATTCGTCGCAGGCGTAAAGCGTCTTGTCCAACTCGGAGATACGCGGGCAGTCGGGCAGATAGTCGGCGTGCGACTTGATCGCGTAGATCACGTGCTGCGGGTAACCCTGTTCAGCCAAGATCTCCGCACCCTTCAGCGGGTGATTGGGCGGATCCGGCCACCGCTCGTAGTCGAAATCGTGCAGCAGTCCGACGATGCCCCATTCGTCTTCGTCGGCCCCTGTTTGCCGAGCATAGGCCCGCATGGCCGCTTCGACAGCGAGCATGTGCTTGCGCAGGCTATCGCTGGCCGTGTACTGGCAGACGAGCTCCCACGCGGCTTGCCGATCCAAGGCGCTACCTCCTGGCCTTGGTCCGCGCGGTCTCGTCGGTTGGAGGAGACGGTTCGTTCGCCGAAACGCGATCTTGAGGAGCGGCCGCCAGATCCGGCGGGATCGCTTCGCGCCAGGGCTTGTGCTCTTTGTAGCTATCCAGTTCCTTCTGCAACTGACCCTTGAGCGCGTCGGGGCCAAGTTCCACGGCCTTTTTCGACCAGTCGATGGCCGACTCGAAATCGCCGACCTCAGCGTAGCTGGCCGCCAACGTGCTGATGATGTGCGCTTCTTTATACTCGGTGACTTCACAGGCTTGCTTGGCAAGTTCGATCGCGCGCTTTCCATCGCGCAGCTCGTCGTCGGGTGAAGTGGCCAGCACCCAGGCGAGATTGTTCAGCGAGCCGCTGTCGTTGGGTTCGTTCTCGATGGCCTTTTCGTAGTCGGCGATTGCCTCGGCTTGCTTTCCCAGGCTCAGGTACGAATCGGCCCGGCCGCGGTACGCCGCCACGTTCTTGGCATCGGCGTCGAGCAACGTGCCGTACGTGCGGATGGCTTCGTCAGGCTGTTTCGACGCCTGGTACATCGCGCCGATTTGCAGGAGCAATTCCGGATCGTCGGGCATTGCGGTCCGCAGCATGTTCAAGTCGCGCAGCGCCTTCTCGAATTCGCCGTTACCGCCCAACAGCGACGCGTGCAGCCGCAGCGCTTGCACGGAACCAGGTTGCATCTTCAGGGCTTCTTCCACGTCGGCCAGTGCCGCGTCCATGTCGCCTTGGATCGCGCGGACTCGGGCACGATGCGTGTAGGCCGAAGGGCTCTTCGGCTCGAGCTCGATCACCTTGTTGAAGCTCTCCATCGCTTCGTCGTACTTCTCCAGGACCGATTGCGCCAATCCGGCCGCCTCGAGCGTGTCGGTGTCGTCAGGCTCGATCTCGAGCGCCGCGTGAAAGTCGGCCAGGGCATTGTCGACACGGTTTTCGCTCAGGTGGTACATGCCACGATAGCGAAACACGTCCGGGTCGCCCGGCGTCAGTTCCACGGCCTCATCGAAGTCGGCCAATTGCTCGGCCGGTTCTTCGCGAAGATTGGCTCGCACGATCAGCGACCGCGCTTGGATGTGGCGGTCTTCGCCGGCCAACCGTATGGCTGTGTTCAACGCCTCTAAGGCCTGCTTCTTTTGTCCCAAGTGGGCGTAGATTCGCCCAATCAAATGCTGCGCCAGCGGCTGTTCGGAGTTGATGCGCAGCGTTTCCTGCAAATCGGTCACGGCCATCTGCAGCAGCCGGCGTCCGCGTGCCGGGCGGACCGGGCGCTCAAACAGTTCCGTGCAGATCAGGTCGGCCCGCTGCGTGAGCGTGCTGGCTAACAGCTCGTTGGCAAACTGCGTGTTCGGTTCATTCAACCCGGCTTCGAGAGCGTCGCGACAGAACGTGATCACGTCGTTCAGATCGCCGGCCGTTTCGGCGGTGAGCTTGGTCTCCATCGCCTTGTCGAGCATCTCTTGCCCGGGACTATCGTCCGCGCGAGCCGTCGCGCAGGCGAGCATCGCCACGATGCCCATCAACCAATGCAAGCAGTTGCGGCGAACCATGACTGGCTCCTTGAAAAGACGCAATGTGCCCAACGCGACCCTTCCCTGGGGCGCCGCATTATGACGGCAAGCGACACCCGACGCCATGCGAATTCCGCATCGGGACGGCTGGGCGCAGCGTTTTACGGCGGTCATGAGGTCGGTCCCGGCTAGAGCGGCGCTGGCAAATCGCGACGGGCGAAGACCACGGCGGCGACCACATACGCAGCCAACCCCAGGCCGATCAACACGCTGTCATAACCAATCCCCCCCAACTCGTAGGATCCCGGTGCGGTCTCGAACCACACGCTCCACGCGCGCGACGCGTCGCCCACCAGCCGCTGCGGTTCGAACGGCGTGAAGAACGATGTGTAGCCGAGCCACTCCCAGCCGGGCGCGGCGCGACCGACGATCTTCAGAACCATCGACACGGCATAGAAGCCGCCGACGATGCCGATCGTGCGCGCCCGGTAGTTCGTACCGGCCGAAACCATGGTCGTCAGGCCGGCCAGGAAGGCACCCAGCGCGAACAGGTTCAGCGCCGGCGGAACGAACACGCGGGCTTCGATCGGCGCTTCAAGCGTCACGGTGTTGAGTCCGGTCCACGTGCCGCACCAGGCGGCGCAAGCCAGCAACGCCGCGCCGATCACGGCAACGATGCCTTGGATCGTCAGCACGCTGGTCCTGGTGACAGGCTGCGCCAAGACCATTTCCATGGTACCGCGATTCAGTTCACCGCTGACAGCATCCGAACCGCGTGAGATGGCCCAGACGGTCATCAGCAACAACACGACCGGATCGTCGTACTCGGCCGCAATTTGCCCGGCGCCGCTGGCCATTTGCTTGTACGAGACGGGCAGCAGTTGCTCGATCGGGGCCGGCAGCAGGCTGAGCATGTATTCCAGGTCGCGCGTCGAGAAAAAGCTGCTGATCCATACCCGCAGCCAATGCACACCGAACATAAAGACGATGCCCCCGACCAGCAGCCAGCGGCAGTCGATCAATGTCTTTTTCCAGAGAGCACGATTGGTCATCGGAGGCCTGCAACAACGTGCGGAGTCAGGTTGCGTGATACTGGTCGTACAGGGCTTGGAGTCCGACCGGCTCGATTTGCACTTCCGCCAGCGGAAGCGTCGCCAGCCAACCCAGCAGGCCCGATAGCTCGCCGGGCGTTTCGATCAACAGGTCTCCCGCCTCGCCACGCGAGACCGCGACCTGCCCGTTGAACGATTCGGGCAGCGGCGGCAGCGGACCGGTCAACTGGGCCCGAATGTGATGCCGACGGCGCAGTTCCCCGATGGTCTGCGTGTGGACCAACGAACCGGAGCGAAGAATTAGCACCCGATCGCAAACCTGTTCGACTTCGGAAATAACATGCGACGAGAAGATGATGGTGCGTCCCTGTTGCCGCTGTTCGGCCACCAGCGCGCCAACGTCGGCACGGACCGTGGGATCCAGGTTTGAAGTCGGCTCGTCGAGAATGACCAACGGCGTATCAACGGCCAGCGTAACGGCCAGTGCCAACTTCTGCCGCATGCCGGTCGACATGGCTGCGACCGGTCGGGCAAGATCGAGTCCGAATCGTTCCGAGGCCAACTCCACGGCCAGCTTCCGGCTGCCATCGCCGCGAACCGACGTGAAGAAGTCAACGATCTCGCGGCCGCGCATCGTGCGAAACAGACGCGCCTCGCCCGGCAAATACGAAACCCGCTTGTGCACTTCGGTCGACTGGCGGTAAACGTCCAGGCCGTCGATCGTGGCCGAGCCGCTGGTCGGCCGCAAGTATCCCATCAGCATCCGCAAGAGGGTCGTCTTGCCGGCTCCATTCGGACCCAGCAGACCGACAACCTCGCCTTGATCGACACCGAACGTGAAATCTCCAAGCGCTGTAAAGTGCCCGTAGCGCTTCGTGAGCGAGTGCGTTTCGACGTACACGAGAAAGGCCTGTCGTGCGAATCTGTTCCCAGCGAAGGTCCTCGAACCGAACGGCTGCGCGTCCGGAATCACCGAACCACGATCGTAACCGACGTGCCGAACGTCCTTCGTGTTCGATGGACTAAGGCCCGTGTGCTGAGAAACATTGTCCGCCGGGACCTGCACTTTGGCAAGCGTGGCGCGCCGCTCGGCTCACCACGTCGCACGCATCGCACACTCGTAGCGATCTGGCCACGTCGCCGTACGGGACGGCGCCGGGCACACGTGTCACGCGCGGCGCGGCAATAGCAGCGGACGCCGGTGGCGGTTACCGATTGAACAAGAACGCCGGGCTGTTGATCAGGGCCCAGGCCAAATCCTGCGCGCCGGTTAAACGATGATTCTTCTGCTGCTCGGCTGCCGCGGTAACCGCCTCGCTCATCCGCTTCCAGTCCGCGTCGCGCGAACGGTAGTACTCAGCCAGCTCAGCCTTCTGCGCATCACTGCGCTGATCCGCGGCGATGGCTACGATCGCCGCGATATTTTCCGGCAGCTTCGGATAGTTGAGCGGCCGTGCCGCCGTCGTAACCGAAAAACGGAACTTGCCGATCGTGTGTCGGTCGTCGAACTGTTGGTCGAGCTTCAAGACGATCCGCGTCTGCTCGTCGAGGCTAACGTCGTCGAGCATCTCGAACACGGCCCAGTGCTCCTTGCCGACCTCGGGCGAGATTGCCCAGCCCGTCTTCGGTCGTTGATCGATCGCGTAGCTGGCGGGAAAGCCGTTTTGCTCGAAGTCGGCGGTGCCGCGACCGAGCGCCAACTTTTTGAGGCTCGCCGGATCGGCCTTCGATGCCGCCTCGGCCGTCAGCTCGGTCAGCACAAAGTTGCCGTTGGGTGCACGGCCCGGCCCACGACCCGGCAGGCGATCGTCGGCCAGCACTTCGAGCCGTAGCGCGGTAACGTTCTTGACCGGCGTGTCAAGCGACACGATGTATTGGCCCTTGCCGTTGGCGCCCGTCACCAGCACGGAACCGTCGTCCTGTTTGGCGAACGTCGCGCCCATGCTGGACTCAAGCTGCGCGGGCGATACCACGGTCCACGAGGGCGGGATCTGCGTGGCTTCCCACGCGACCTGCTTCTCGACCAACTTTGCTTCGTATTCGGCCAACTCCTTTCGCAACGGGTCGAGTTCATCACCGCCGGCGTGCATCGCCGCGATGCCCGACTCCAATTCGGTCGCCGTGGGCTCGCGTGACAAGAGGCGCATGAATAGCTCGTTGACGACTTCGCCGTCTTCGGTGTGCGAAGCGACGAGATCCGCGATCGCGTTGTTCGGATCGGCGATCGCGTCGGCCACCGTCGGGCCGTTGACCAACGTCATCACCGGCCCGAGCATCATGCCGCTGGAGCGCTCACACTCGCAGGCGCTCTCGCGGGCCGGACGCCCGAAAACCTCGAAGAATCCGCTGGGCAGCTTCAACGCCACGTCGGGCAATTGCGTGGCTCGATAGCCTTCGGGTACTCCGGGCAAACGGCTGCTCGAGCCGGTGCCACGCTTGATCGCATCGTACAAAACTTCGGCCGGCAAACGGCGGGCAATCGCGTGCGAGAAATTGATCTCGTCGTCCTCGTTCCACTTGTTGGTCGCGATCGACGTTTGATACGTACGCGACTTACAAATCGTACGTAGGATTTGTTGGGTGTCGAAACCGCTCTCGATAAACTCGCGCGTCAGCCGCTCCAACAATACGGGGTTGGTCGGTGGGTTGCCGGCGCGGATGTCGTCGATCGGCTCGATGATGCCGCGGCCGAACAGATAACCCCACAACCGATTCACGTAGCTCTTGGCAAAGTATTCGTTCTCCTCCGAAGTCACCCAGCGGGCCAATTGCTCGCGGCGCGACGCCGTATCCGGCGCTAGATCATCGTGCTCGTACGGGAAAGACGGTGCGGCCGTTTGCCCGGTGGCGCCGTCGGTTACTTCTCCGGACCCGGTGTCGTAGATCGTTTCGATCAGCGGTTTTCCGCCTTCGACCGCGGTGCCGCCAAGCATCTTTCCGCCGGCCGCGGGGTCTGCCTTGCGACCGATTTGGGCAAAGTACGCCGACAGATGCCAGTACTGCCCCTGGGTCCAGCGCTCGAACGGATGGTCGTGGCAATGGTTGCAATTGAATCGCACGCCCAGGAAGAGCTGCGTGGTGTTTTCCATCGTCTCTTCCGGCGTGCGCAGGATCTTGTAGTAAGCAGCCGGAGGATTGTCGATGGTGGAACCGCTGGCGGTCAGCACGGCGTAGACAAATTCGTCGTACGGCATGTTCGAGGCCACCGCTTGTTGAATCCAACGCCGCAGCGCAAACGCTCCTTCTTGACCCAAAAACTTACTGTTCACCTGCAACAGATCGGCCCACTTGTTGGTCCACATCTCGACGTAATCGCGATTGCCGACGAGCCGATCGATCAGTTCGTCGCGCTTGACTTTCGATTCGCGCGGATCGGCCAAGAAGGCGCGTACGTCGTCGGCAGGCGGGAGCAGGCCCGTCAAGTCAAGCCAGACACGTCGCACGAACTCGCCGTCGGTGCAAAGTTCGCTCGGCATCGACTTGACGCGCTTCAGCTTGGCATACACCAGTTCGTCGACATAGTTGTTCGCCGGCACTTCCTGCCACGCGTACCCACTACGATCGCCCATGACGGTGAGCGTCGTGGCGATGTACGCGCCTTCGTAGCGCGCCAAGACGGCGGCTTCGCCGCGGCGAATCACCGAAATCAGGCCTGTCTTGTTCGGTTCAGCGACTTCGGTATTGGCGCTCTCGATAAACGCCTCAAGCGTCACGTCGCGCACCGAGCCATCGGTGTACGTCGCTAGCAGCCGCATCTGTTGCGACATGCCCGGCTGTGGCACGATTGGATTCTTGGGGAAGATTTCGATGCTCGCGACCCTGGGGCTCTCCATGTCGAGCTGCACGCCGTTGAGGATCCACGATCGAATCGCTTCGTAGTAGGGATGACCCGGCTCAGTGAGCACGCCGCCGACATGCGGGATCACACCAGCCGGCTTGAGCAACATCAGGCTTTGGTCCGGCGCTGCCCTGTTGATGCGCCGGCCTTCGATGTCGTCGGTCAAGGCCCGATGGTCGAAAATCGCATCGTAGCCGCGTAGCGACAGCTTGAAACCGTTCTTGCCATTGAGCGACCCGTGGCATGTGCCGGCATTGCAACCCATCTTGGACAACACGGGCATCACGTCGCGCACGAAGCTGACAGGACGTTCGGTCGATTCTCCCGAGACCGAAAGAGGAGCCGTCACCGACGCCCCCGCGACCTCGAACGTGATTTGTCCGGTGCCGTCCGCCTTGGGCCGGACGACGCCCGCTTCGGACACCGTTGCCAGATCGTCATTGAGGGTCGCTTTGGCCAGACGCGTCACGTCGACCCGATCGCCGTTGTCGAGTTCGGCGGTCAGCAGCACCTGGGCATAGGCATAGTGATTGTCCAGTGCGATTTCGGCGGGCAGCACCTCGAGCGAAACGATCTTCGCGCCTTCGGGAAGTTGAGCGCTGGTGTCGGCAGCGGCATGGCCGCCGATCGACAGCGCCACGACACAACCTAGAAGTCCAACCGTGAGGAACGTGTGCTTCATGACGAATTCCTGCTCGATAAATTGGCCAGCACAGACTCCGGTGCCGGCACTTTGCGTGTTACTAAACTCAATCTCCTGCCGACGCAACGACCGTGGCCCCCTCGGGCACCGGAGAGAACTCCTTGATGAGCTTGCCGCTTTGTGCGTCGTTCAGCCGCACCATGCCATCAAACCCGGCTGACGCGACTACCTTGCCACTGGGGCTGAAACGAACGCAAAAAACGGCGCCCTTTTGTCCTTCGAGCTTCGTTAACATTTTGCCGCTGTCCGTTTCGTAGATGCGAACTTCGCCCGTTCGGTCCAGGCTGCTTCCGACGACGAACTGCGAGCCATCCGCATTGAAGTCGATGTCGAAGATTCGACCGGGCACCGCGTCATAGGCCTTGATCAAGTTGTAGTCGTCGCCGATCTTGCGATCCTTGGTGCGAAGCATTTGGTACACCTTCGGAATGCCGTCCGCTCCGCCGATGAGCAACTCGTTCTTGCCCGGATGCCGGTCGACCGCGGCCAGTCCGCCTTTGAGTGCGCCGGGCGTGATGCTGGTGATGTTGTCGACGAAACGCTCGGTGGCCACCTCGACCAGTTTCATCGACCGATCGCGACTGACCGAGATCAGGTACTTCGCATCGGTTGAAAACACGGTGTCAAGCACCCAGTCGCTGTGCGCACCTTGATAGAGCAATTGTTTGCCGTCGTTGGCGTTGATGGCTCGTAGCGTGTTGTCCGCACAACCAAACGCGATTTTGCTTCCGTCGGCCGACCAACTGACTCCATAAACCGTATCGAACGTCACGGGCACCGAGTGCTTCAGGGTCCGCGACGCAACGTCCCAAACCTGCACCTCGCCAAAGCGTCCCGGGCTGCCGCCGCTGGCGGCCAACAGCGTTCCGTCGGGCGAGAAGGCCAATGATTCAATCCGCTCCGATTGTCCAACCAGTCGGGCCACAAGCCCCGAACCGTCGGCATGGTGCAAGAGGGTCTCGTGATATCCGCTCACGGCGAGTATCTTTTCGTCGGGCGAAAAATCCAACGCCGTCAAGACGGGAGCCGCCTCGTATGTCGGCGGGTTGTCGGCGTCTACGACCCGTTGGACCGATGCTGGTGTGTCGTCCACCGCGCCATCAACGATCCACTGGCGAATCTTGTTGATCTGGTCTTCGGTCAGCGGGTCCTTTTCCTTGGGCATTTCGGCCGAACCATCGGTCGGCGTAATCTGATCCAGGAGATAGCTCTCGTCGGGCTTGCCGGGAACTACGGCCGGCATCTCGCTTTCGCCGCCTTTGAGCAACCCTTCGCGGGTGGTCATCACCAATTCGCCCATCGGCTTGGCGGGCTGATGACAGCCTTGGCACTGGGCTTGGAAGATGGGCCGGATGTCACGAAAGTAGCTGACATTGGACGCGGCCGAGTCACCGGCACTTTCGTCGGCCGCCACCGCCGAGATCGGCGCCAGCGCAGCAGCCGAAAGTACGACGACGGGGAGCAGGCCCAACGTGTGTCGTGCAGGCATCATTTTGGCGATCCCTAATACCGTTTGAATTCTTTGGACAGTCGGTCCGCGTTGCGCGCCATCGAATTTCGGCGCATGCGGCGTTTTGTTCGGCAGGTCGTCTTCGGGAGGCGGGCCACACGGCAGCCACGAGCAACTCGTGCCAGGCCGCCGCGGGGTGCATGTCGGGGCAACGTCTTGTCTCCTGGCAGCGCGTCGCCGCTGCGCACGCAAGGTAGGACCAAACCATGCACGGGCACTGATTCGCCGCGTTGCGTCGCCGTCGCTGCCAATCCCCGAATATACCTTGACAGTGGGGCGACTGGCAAGAAACTTCCACCACTTCATGCACCACCCCCCGCGGCACGAAACCGGTTGTGGCGGCGCACTTTGGGGCCGTTCGGACGACTGTCCAGGCCACTTTGGGCGCGGCTAACGGGCGTTGAGCTTCTCGTCGGGGATGCGCAAGTCCTCCAAGACGAGCCCGCCGATCACGGTTTGTTCAACGATCCGGGGCACATCTTCCGGCCGCACGCCGCCATACCAAATCGCCTGCGGATAAACGACCACGGTCGGTCCCAGCTCGCACTGGTCCAGGCAGCCGGCCGAGTTGGCCCGCACAGTCGTCCCAAGATTATGCCGCTTCAGTTCCTGCTTGAAGCACTCCCGCAACCGGCCGGCGCCGTCGGGGTCGCAACAACCACGGTGGTGTCCCGGCTCGCGCCGATTGCAACAGACAAAAATGTGGCTCGTAAACGGCGGCATGGCTACGATGATCCGCGAGCGCGCTTGGCACCGCGGGATGGACCCGCGGGCGCGGTGGGTGTTGTAACGGCAGAAGTGGGCCAGCGATTGAGCACGCGGACCGCGGGCAACCGCCCGGCGGCAGGCAGGGTCTCGACAATCTGGCGTTGTCGGGTGGTGGCCTGCTGGTAACGGACGCAGACGGCCAGAAGTAGTGCGAACCACATAATGCCCAACAGCAGGGAACGTAGACGAAACTGGCCCCGCGCGGTCTTTTGCTTCCGGCTCATGTCATCCATGATACCAAACGTCGGCACGCGCGCCCGCTGCAATCCCGGACGACGATGGCGGCGTGTCCGGCTTGAGGTCGTAGTTGCTCGAATACTGTCCCGTTGCAAGGACTCCCGCCATGCCCCCTAAGCCCAAGATCTTGGCGTTTGCCGGAAGCGCGCGTCGCGATTCGTTGAACAAGAAGTTAGTGCGCATCGCTGCTGAAGGCGCGAGCTTGGCCGGCGGTCAGGTCAACGTCGTCGACCTAAGAGACTATCCGATGCCGCTGTTCGACCAGGAGTACGAGGCCGAGCACGGCCTGCCTGATGCGGCGCGGAAGTTCAAGGATTTGATGCTCGCGCACGACGGTTTTCTGATTGCGTCTCCGGAGCATAACAGCACGATCACGGCATTGCTGAAGAACACGATCGATTGGACGTCGCGCCACGTCGAGGGAGAGCCGCCGCTGGCATGCTTCACCGGCAAGGTCGCGGTCGTGATGAGCGCATCGCCGGGCGGACTTGGCGGGCTGCGCGGACTGGTCCACCTGCGGGCCATCCTGGGCAATCTTGGCACGCTCGTCCTGCCGGCCACCAAGTCGATTTCGCACGCGCACGACGCTTTCGCCGACGACGGCGCGCTCAAAGATCACGCCGCGCAATCCGCGGTCGAGCAACTGGGCGCCGATCTTGTGGGCATGCTCGCAAAGATGCTGGCATGACCTGGCTCGGGCCCTCGCCGATTCCAACTCGCCCACTCGCGGTGTGGCGAATCGCCACGGTGGGAGCCCGCCCGGCTGGAACGCACATAACGATTCCCCCATTCCGACTGCTTGCGTGAACCGGATAGGCTGGCAAAAATGACGAATGCGCCCAAGGTCGATTGGGCCGCCTACGGCGGGCAAGCGGGGACACCAAACATGAACCAGCGGCCAACAGACTCGGACGCGGCGCTGGTCGAGCGCGTGCGCGCCGGCCAGACCGACTGCTTCGAAGAGTTGGTGCGCCGGTATCAGGGCCCATTGACGCGCGTGGCCCGCAGCCGGCTGGGCCGAGTCGATTGGGCGGAGGACGTGGTCCAAGAGACGTTTATGGCCGCTTACAAGTCGTGCGGCAGTTACGACCCGCGGTACAACTTCCGTACCTGGCTCTGGACTATCCTGCTCAACCAATGTCGCGGACACTACCAGCGCCGCCTGCGCCGCGCCCGGATCGAACCGGCGCCCGCCGGTGCCGATGGGGTTTCGCTGGATGAAGCAGTCGAAACCGGCGACACGTCGCCCCTTGGCAAACTGCTGGCCAAGGAGCGCGCCGCGACGCTTGAGTCGGTGCTGCGGCAGTTGAGCACGGTGCAGGCGGACGCGTTGCGGCTGCGATTCTTTGGCGGACTGAAGTTTCACGAAATTGCCGCCACGATGCAGTGCAGTTTGAACACGGCCAAATCGCGCGTGCGCTGCGGCCTGGAACGTATGGCACTTTTGCTGGAAGACGCCGGCGCGCAGGACCAATCGTCCGGCGCCGCGCGTCAGGAGCATTGAGGAATGAATTGCGATCAAGTATTCGACGTGTTAACACGTGGTCCGTTCCCGACCGGAACAGCGTGCGATACGCCTGTCGAGGCCCATCTTCGCGTTTGTCCGGAGTGCCGGCGGCTGGCCGATGCCCTGCGTCCGGCGCTTGAGTTGTTTCAAGAGGCCATCAGTCCGGAGGAGAGTCGGGACCTGCCGGGCTATTGGTGCTCGGTGGGCGCGGAACGCACGCAACCGCTCGTATCCTATGCGCGCGAGATGGAACCGAAACGGGCCAAGCTGCGCCCGATGCAGCCCGTCGGCCAGTCACGTGGATTTTCCGCGCTGTCGGCATGGGGGCTGGCGGCGGCATTGGCCCTCGGTGTCACGCTGGGTTCGCTGGTTAGCACGCGCTGGTCGCTCGACGGATATTCCACAGTGCCGCCGATCAACGATAGCCATGTCGTGGTACGCCCCGACGATGACCAACCGCGATTCACCCCAACCGAGCGAAAGCTGCTGGCCGGAATGCACACCGCCGCGTGCACACGGCACCAACCGAGCCAGGCTCCGCGGTACACCGTGGGTCAGCAGCAGGTGCTCGGCACGGCAGACTTGGACAACCTGGCTTGTTGCACCGAATGCCACAACGCCAACTCCGATTCCGTGTCGAGCTATGCCACGGTGGCTGTGAGCCAGAGCTGCCGCATCTGCCACAAAGACCAGGCGACGCTCTCGTTCGACTAGCCCGATACGATCGAACGGCCGCAATTCGCGGAGCCGCGCCATCACCCACTAACCCCACGAGCCCACCCCGGAGCCACAACGATGAAGTACGCATCCCGCTGGACCATCCTGATTCTGTTTTTCGTAACGGCGCTCACCGTGTCCGTTATGCCGAGCGTATCGCAGGCCAACGACAAAGACGATGACGGTTGGATCCGTCTGTTCGACGGCAAGTCGCTGGACGGATGGAAGGCCAGCGAGAACGCCGAGCAATGGAAGGTCAAAGACGGCATGATCGTGGCCGCCGGTCCGCGCAGCCACCTGTTCTATGTCGGCGACGATCCGGAAAACCCGCCCAAGTTCAAGAGCTTTCGCTTCAAGGCCGATGTGATGACAACGCCCGGCAGCAACTCGGGTATGTACTTCCATGCCAAGTTTCAGGAAGGGGGCTGGCCCCGTACGGGTTTCGAGGCACAAGTCAACAACTCACACACCGACCCAGTGCGCACCGGCAGCATCTATCACCTGGTGAAAAACTTTGACCCACCGGCGAAAGACAACGAATGGTTCACCCAAGAGATCGTCGTCGACGCGGACAAGAAAACGATCAAGACGATCGTCGACGGGAAAACCATTTCCGAGTACACCGAGCCGAAAGGAAAGACAGGCGAGTTGGAAGTGATCGATCAGGGTACGTTCGCGCTCCAGGCTCACGACCCGAAAAGCACGACGTACTACAAGAACATCCAGGTCAAGCCGCTCGACTAGGCACGGCGGAATCGAAGTACGCGGCTTTGGCCGCACGGCCGTTCGACTCGGGCAGATCGACCGCTGCCGGACCTTGGAGAAATATCTCGGCGGCTGCGCTACCAATCCTTCGACGGCGCCCGCAAGGCAGGCTTTCCATCGCATGGCCGCGCCGTGGAAATGGTTGATTTACCCCATTTTCGCGACTACGATGCGATCGTTTCCAATTATAATGGGGCGTTGGGCCGTGGTCAGAATGCGCTCGGCCCCCGTGGCGGAACGACCGAGTAACGATCAGAGAGAGCGAAATTGGCATGATGACCCACAGACTGGTTCTTGCAACGTGCGGCTGCTTGCTTTTGCTGGTGGCCAGTAGCGCTACGAATGCCACGGCGCAAGATGCCGTGTTGGACGAGTTCTACGGAAGCGGAGTCCATCACTACTTCTCGGGCGACTACAGTCAGGCGATGTCAGATCTTGAGGCCGCGATCAACGCCGGCAGCCGCGACCCGCGAGCCCACTACTATCTTGGCCTGGTGAAATCGCGTCTTGGGTATGGCGGCGACGACGAGTTTCGAACTGCCGCCCGACTGGAGACGCGCGACTCGGACCAATACTATCCGGTGGGCAAGGCCTTGGAGCGGATTCAAGGTTCGACACGAATGAAGATCGAACGGTATCGTGCGTTGGCCCGCGCCACGGCGATCGCCGAACAGCGCCGCGCCGACGCGGCGCGATACGAGCAGCTACGGCGACGCGAGCAGCAAGTATTGCGCGCGCCGGCCGGACAAGCGGCGCCCGCGACCGCGATCGAGCCGGCGCCGGCACAGCCCAATGCGGCCGCACCGCCCGATGTGCCCGCAAAGGAAGTGCCTGTTCCCGCTGTTGCACAGCCGGCGGTTCCGCCGGCGCCGATGCCCGAACCACCGGCAGCGGCCGATCCGTTTGCTGGCGCGCCAGCCGCCGCCCCCGCCGGAACCAGTGTGCCGCCTGCGGCAAACGAACCGGCGGTGGCACCGCCCGCTGCGGCTAACACCACACCCGAACCGCCGGCCGCGAATCCACCGGCCGCCGAGATGCCCGCCGACGATCCTCTCGATCTGCCTGCCGAGGACGATCCGTTTGCCGATCCACCGGCGGGCGACGATGGCGCAAGTGCGGAACCGGCCGACAGTCTTGAACCGGCCGACAGTGCTGCGCCGGCCGACAGTGCTGAACCGGCCGCCGAACCTGAAATGCCGGAAGAAGACGATCCGTTTGCCGACCCGTGATCAGGTGACGTGGCGGTCCCTTGTGATCCGTCGCCCTCATCGAGGTTACACGGCGGACCCGAGTGGCAGCGAAGGATGCACCCAGCCAGCGTTGCCGGACGGCGGTCGGGGTCACCGGCCTGATTCAAAACACGATCGTTGCCACCCGCCCACGCGGTGGCACGGCAACCCACACGACGTACGTGCCGAGCGCTGCAGCCTGATGCCGCGCTTCGGCCGAGTGTCGCCCGCCTGATGCGTTCCAACCGAACCGTGCCACCAGCCGCGAAGGAAGATCCGCCATGTCGTCTCGTTTGCCTCGCATGATCTGTTGGCTGGGCGTTTGCGTGATGCTGCTCGCCGCGACAGCGCACCTCGCGTACGCGGCGCCGACGATCGACAAACTCTCGCTCCGCGGGCTGCAAGCCGGCGGAGTTACGACGCTGGTGATCGAGGGGCGCGAGCTGCTGCCCGAGCCGCGGATCTGGTTTGCTGCTCCAGGAGCGAAGCACACGATTGTCCCGGGTGCCACCGACAAGCGCCTGGAAGTCACCTTCGCGCTCGATGGCAAGACGCCTCCGGGAATCTATCTGCTGCGGGTTGCGTCAGCCAGCGGCATTTCAACACCTGTCGCGGTAGGCGTCGACCACCTGGCGCAGATCCCGTTCGCACCGGAGCTGGTCGCCACCGACGTGGCCATGTCGGGCGAGCTGCGCGGTGACTCCGTCTTGAAAACGTTGTTCAGCGGCAAGAAAGGACAGCGCGTTGTCTGCGAAGTCGAAAGCCGGCGCTTAGGCGCGAAACTCAACCCTATTGTTCGTCTGTACGATCCACGCAACGTGCCGACAGCCTGGGCGCAGGGTCAGTCGTCGCTGGCCGGCGACGCCCGCCTTGTGACAACGTTGCCGGCCGATGGTACGTATTCGATCGAAGTACACGACGCCCTGTATCGTGGGGCTGATCCGGGCTACTTCCGGCTCAAAGTGGGCGACCTTCAGTTTGCCGACGTAGCGTTTCCCCTGGCCGTCCAGCAGGACAAAGAGGCCGCGTTCGAGTTCCCGCGCGGTAGTTTGGCCGAATCGGCCCGCGCGTCGGTCAAATGGTCGATTCCCGATGGCCGACAGCGAATCATCCGTCCCGCGCCGTGGCCGGCAGATGTGCTTCCGCTCACAGGGGCCCAACCCCAGATCATCGTCAGCAGCCATGCCGAATTGGTCGAAGAAGACGCCGGCGGCGAGCCGCAACAACTTGCCGCGGCGCCCGTAGCGATCAACGGCCGGCTAGCAAAAGCCGGTGAGCAAGACCGCTATCGTCTGACGGTTTCGCCCGGCGCGAAGCTGCGTTTCGACGTGTTGGCCAACCGTGCGGGATCTCCGGTGGACGGCGTGCTATCCATTCAGAACGCCTCCGGCGCCGAATTGGCCGCCAGCGACGACCGTCGCGAGACGCGCGATCCAGGCCTGGATTACACCGTGCCCAAGGACACCGACACGCTAATTGTGGCGCTGCGCGATCTGCAAGGTCGTGGCGGCCCGGACTTCGTCTACCGCATCGGGATCACGCCGCTCGGACAGCCGGATTTTTCCTTATCCTTGGAATCGGACCGGCTGCTGATTCCCAAAGACGGCGCAGCGCTTGCGCGCGTTCGCGTACAACGGTCCGGCTACAACGGTCCGATCAAGCTCGCGTTTTTGAACTTGCCCGAAGGCGTCGGGATCGACGGCGCCGAAATCCCAGCCCGCGCCTCCCAGGCACTGGTAACGTTGACGGCGCCCGGGCTGCACCCCAGACAATCGCTGGCGACCATTCTTGGCACCAGTGTGCAGGCCGATCCGCCGATTACGCGGATGGCCGCGCCGCCGGTCAGCGGCGCGGTTGAGCACTTGCCCTGGTTCGAGGACGAAGTTGCCGTCGCCGTGACCAACCCCAGCCCCCTTGCGCTAGCCTGGGAGCCGTTTGGCTCCGAAACTCGGCTATCGGTCGGCACTGCGTTGCCAATCAAACTAAGCGTCGCTCGCGCGGAGGGCACCAGCGGCTCGGTTCGGTTGCAATTGCTCACGTCACAGGTGATGCCGCGCAAGAAAGTGAAAGTGAACAACCAGGAACAGGAAGTCGACGACGTGGAGCGCAGCATCCGGTTGGCCGACACGCCGACGATTGCCGCAGATCAAAATGAGATCGAGGCCCAAGTCCTGGTGCCATCGGATCTGCCCCGGCTCGCGTACGACGTGGCGATTCGCGCAGAGCTGCTGGGCGCCGATGGAAAGCAGGTCATACAATCCGCCGTGACTCCCGCGCGGCGCCTACTGGCGGCGGCTCCAATGTCCATCCAACTGGCGGCGACCGACCCGATCGAAGCCCGAGCCGGCCTGGGCGACACGGGAAAGGTCGCCGGCAAAGTCGTCCGCGCGGCAGGCTTCGACAAACCGGTGATTCTGCGTGTCAGCGGGCTTCCCAAGGGGAGCAAGCCGGTAACGTTCGAGGTGCCGGCCGACCAATCCGAATTCGAGTTTCCCCTGGCTGTGCGTTACGGTGCGCCGGAGGGCAAACTTGACAACGTACGGCTGGTAGCCACCAGCCAGCTCGACCCGAAAAACGCCAAGTCGGTTGTCCGCAGTCAGCCAGTGCCGCTGTTACTCAACGTGGTGCCTGGCGAAAAACCGCCCCCGGAGCAACCCCGGGCGGTGTTCGAAGACCATGTTGAGTTTCTTGCCGCCTTGACCGAGGGCGGCGGCAAAGCAAGCATCGTCGCCGACGAAAAGTACTCGGGCCTGGCCAGCATCAAAGTGACGCCTGATCAACGCTTCAACCCGACGATCCCGAACCTGAGCGTCAAGATTCGCGAGTTCCCCGCGCCGGGTGAGTATCGATTCATCCGCTTTGCTTGGAAGAAGCACGGCGGCGAGGCAATCTGTTTGCAGCTAAGTCACGACGGCAAGTTCGGTCCCGAAGGGGACGGCAAGGCCAGTTTCCGCTACCATGCCGGTCCGGCGGGCCAGTGCTACGGCGCTTCGGTCGCGGTCGATGAAGCATTGCCTGGTGAGTTTACCGTCGTCACGCGCGATTTGTTCGCCGACTTTGGAGAATTCACGTTGACCGGCATGGCGTTGTCTCCGGTCGATGGCGAGCATGCGTTGTTCGACCACATCTATCTCGGCACGACGGCCGAAGATTTCACGTTGGTCAAGCCGTAAGTCGCAAGCCAAACGATCCCGTCGTCTCACGACTCGCCGGCGGCGACGAATCGGTAACCGGCACCCCGCACGCTGAGAAAGTGCTTCGGGTTAGCTGGATCTTCCTCGAAGTATTTTCGCAGGTTGACGATGAAGTTGTCGACCGTGCGGGTCGTAGGAATGTGGGACATGTCCCACACGTTTTCCAGCAGCTCTGCCCGTGTTACCACCACACCTTCGTTCTCGACGAAGTAGCGCAAGAGTTTCATCTCGGTGTGGGTCAGCCGGACGCGCTCGTCGGCGACGGTGACGTCGAACGTGTCGAAGTTGACGTGGGCTCGACCGAACTCGAATTCGGACCCAATCGACTTTCCGCCGGTGGCCGATGCCGACTTCGCGCGGCGGGCGAGCAGATTTCGCGTCATGCTCAGCAGCTCTTCCAACTCGAACGGTTTTTGCAGGTACTGATCGGCGCCCACGTCGTAGCCGCGAATCCGATCCTCGACCAGCGTGCGGGCGCTGAGCATCAGCACAGGCACGTCGTTGCCCTTTTGGCGCAACGATTCGCACACGGCATACCCGCTCATGCCCGGCAACATCAGATCGAGAATTACCAGGTCCGTTTCGTGAGGGCTTTCCTCGATCAGCCGCAGCGCCGAGGGACCGTCGTCGGCGGTGGTCACGTCGTATCCTTCGGCTTCCAAGTTGTACTTGATGCCGAAGGCTAGATGCTGCTCGTCTTCAACGACCAGAATGTGCTTCATCCAATCGACTCACCGGATACGAACATCGAACACGCGTGCGCCATGACATCATGCCGGCTCGGTACAAAGGTTAGCGAAATGCGTCTTCCGGGTCGGCCGCCGGGGTCGACTGATCTGGCTGCAGAGACTTCTCGCCGCGTCGCGCCGGGAGCTGCACCTCGAACACCGTACCGGTGTGGTTACCCCGATCGCGCACGGTGATCTTTCCGTGCAATCGTCTCACCAACGTGCGCACGATGAACAATCCCAATCCAGTTCCCGATTGCGACCGCTCGAGTTCGTGGCCCAACCGCACAAAGCGTCCGAACACCTTGCGCCTCAAATTGGGCGGTATTCCGCGCCCATTGTCAACAATCCGCGTCATCACCCTATTCTCATCGACCATCCGCGATTCGACTTCCACGATCGGTTCGGTGCCGCCGTACTTGATTGCGTTATCGATCAAGTTGCGGAAGACCATCTCGATGTCGATCGTCCGAGCGTGCAAAATCGCTGGCTCCAAGTCGAGCCGCACCGTATCGGCCGGCAGATGGTAGCGCAGGCAAAGTGTCTCGGAACAACTGCGCAGCAGACTCGATAACTCGACGTCGACCATGTCCGTTTCGACCGGTTGTTGATCCAGCCGGGCCGCGTCGAGTGTGTGATTGATCAGCGTGTCGAGCCGCTCAACGTCTTCCAACATGAAACGATAGAAGCCGGCCCGTTGTTCGTCGGTCACTGTGCGGCGCGAAAGGGTTTGCAAATACAGCTTGAGCGAGGCGATCGGTGACTTGAGCTCGTGCGTGACGCTATCGATAAAATTCGACTGACGCTGGTTGAGCCGAATTCCCTTGATCGATATCAGCAGATAGAGCACCACGCCGACGAGCACCAGCAGCAGGAAGATCGTGCCTACGAACAGCAGGACCCAAAAAACGCCCGAGCGGTCGATCTCGCGAACCGTCAGGATGATCCAGCCCACAATCAGCGTGACGACCAGAACGATCATCACAACTGCTAGCGTGATCGGCCATCCGTAGGAAGGTCGCATTGGAATCAGCCTTGGTTGCAAGAAATCGGGTCCGCAAACCTTGAGCCTATCGCGGGGTGGCATGCCGCCTCAAGGGGCGCGACGGACACACTCGGCCGCCGCCATCTTCAATGATAGCGGTTGAACGCATGCGGTCCTTTCGGATCGTTCCCAGGCAATTTCGCCGTCATCTGGCACGGCAGGTGCTTGGTATCGCATGATCGCCGGATGCGGGAGGGCACAATGCCCCGCCTTCGGCAACTAACAGGCCGAACTGCCACGACTTGCGACGCGCCGCCCTGCTCTGCCCTCGGGTCGCCACGGACGGAATTGCGATTGTAAGTTTTGGAAGGATGGACCAAGATGTTGCACTTTTGCCAGGACCAAGCCAAGCGTCGGGGTTCGGTGGCGGGCGAAAATCGTCGTGCCGCGCTAGCGAACCTGTCGGGCCAGACAAGATGTCCGGCCCGCGGCGACGACAAGCGGGTGCTGGCTTGGCGTTGAGCGCGTAGCAACTCCGAAGGGCGAGCCTTCAACGACCGACATGGCCCGACGGCCAAAGTCCTCGGAGTGATTCGCCGGCGAACGACGCGCACGATCAAAAACTGATTCGTCCGTACGACAGACCAACTCTTTCCAGGGAGGGAAACGATGGTCTCAGTGCAGATTGCCGCTTTGGTCCTTGCTGTCTCCGGACCAAGTGATACCGTGCTCTTGGATTTTCAGGCTACGTGGTGCGCGCCGTGCCGCGCCATGGAAGGCACTGTCGCCCAGCTCCAGCGTGCCGGCTACCCGGTGCGCAAGGTAGACATCGATCACGAGCGGGCCTTGGCCGACCGCTTCAACGTGCAATCGGTTCCTAGTTTCGTGCTGCTGGTTGACGGGCGCGAAGTTTCGCGCGTCACTGGCGCGGTGCGGCGGAACCGGCTCGTGGCGATGTTCAAAAACGCCGGAGTCGAACCACACGGCCGGTCTTCGAGCATTGCCCGCGCTCAATCGCCCGACTCCTATACCCCGGGCAGCACGCGCACGATCGAAACGGCCCACAACGAACCCGCAACCGCCGTTCTACCGAGCCCTTCCCACGAACCGACCGGCCCGAGCGCTTACGACAACCCGGCACCCAACGGCGGACAATCGACCACCCGGCAACAATTGGTCCGGGCCAGCGTGCGGCTAAAGATCGAAGACGCCACCGGTTCCTCGTACGGCACCGGCACGTTGATCGACGCACGGCAGGGCGAAGCCCTGATTTTGACCTGCGGCCACATCTTTCGCGAATCGCAGGGCAAAGGAACGATCCTGGTCGACATGCTCGGCCCAGACGATCCCAAGCAGTTGCCCGGCCGGTTGGTCGGCTATGACCTGAAGCGCGACCTCGGGCTGGTCAGCATTCGTCCAGGCGTGCCGGTTCACGTGGCGCCCGTGGCGCCCAAGGGCCGCGCGATCGCCCAAGGCGACGCGGTAATTACGGTGGGTTGCAACAACGGTGGTCCGCCGACGGCCATCGACAGCCAGATCAATTCGAAGAACAAGTTCCTGGGCCCGCCTAATCTGCAAGTGGCCGGATTGCCGGTCGAGGGGCGCAGTGGTGGCGGACTATTCACGACCGACGGCCACGTCATCGGCGTTTGTAACGCGGCCGATCCGGCCGACAACGAAGGTCTGTACGCCGCATTGGAGTCGATTCATAGCCACCTCGATGGGTCCGGACTAACTGCGGTCTACGCGGCGCGTCCGTCGCCCTCCGTCTTGGTGGCGATGCCCGAAACGTCGGAAGCGGAATCGATGGCTCACGCCACCGCAAACGCCGCGCTGATGACGGCCCGCGAGCAAGCCACGCTGGCCGAGCTGCGCGGCCAGGGCGACGGCGCGGAAGTGATTTGCATTGTCCGATCGCTGGACGACACAAACGCTCCGAGCGAAGTCATTCGCCTCGATCGGGCCTCTCCGGAGTTCCTTCGCCAATTGGCGGCGGATCGCGAAGCACAGAGTGCGCGGCATTTGACCTCGTTGCAAGTTCCGGCAGCGCGGCAGCCGGCCTCCGGCCGGCAGCGGGCCCTTCCCGCCGGCGGCGTGCGGTGGTCCAGCTCATCGACCGAACCGACCGATCGCGTGTTGCGCTAGCGGGCACGCCGCGTGCCACGAATCGCTCGTACTGCGGGCGGTTGCCCAACGGAGTCATGCCTGTTAGTTTCGTCGTTGCAACTTGAGGGCACGATGAAACTAATCTGCGTACGTCACGGCGAAACCCAATACAACTTGGAAGGTCGGATCCAGGGCCAGTCCGACAGCCACCTTTCGCCGCTCGGCAAGCGGCAGTGCCAGGCGGTCGCTAGCGCGCTAGCGAACACGGACGTCGACGCCATCGTGGCCAGCCCGTTGTCACGAGCCGTCGAATCGGCCCGTTATCTGGCCAACGTGTTGAAGCTTGAAATCCAGACCGATCCACGGCTGATGGAAATCAATGCGGGGATCTTCCAAGGGCACACATGGGATGAAATCGGCCAGCACTATCCCGAGGCGGCCGCCCAATGGCGCGCGGCGAACCCCGACTATCGCATTCCCGAAGGAGAATCGCGGCGCGACCTGATGCAGCGCACCGGCGCAGCTTTTCGCGCCATCCGTGCGACCGACTATCGCCTGGTGGTCGTCGTCGCGCACGGCGGCTCGCTATCGGCGGCCTTGAAAAGCCTGCTCGACATCCCGGCTCAGCACAATCCGTTCTCTTTCTCGAACGGGTCAATCAGCCGGCTTGACTGGGGCGGCGAAGTTAAAGTGCACGCGCTGAACGATACGGCGCACTTGCACCATCTGATCAGCGGCGACGGCGATCTGTAGCGGCGACTAACGCGCGTCCGCCGGTTCGCTCGCGTTCCGCTGGCCCGAAAAGCCGGCGCGTCCGTGCCGCCTACGGCTTCACCTCGAAGATTACTTCGATCTCTGTCGTGATGTTGCCGGGCAATGAGCCCATACCGACGGCGCTGCGTGCCCCGACGCCATGATCCTCGCCCCACACGTCGCGAAACAGCTCACTACACCCGTTGATCACTTGCGGATGGGCCGTGAAATCAGGCGTGCAGTTGACCATGCCCAAAAGCTTCACGACGCGGACCACGCGATCCAAGCTGCCCAGATTCGCCCGCAACGTGGCCAAAATGGCCAATCCAGTCTGTCGCGCCGAACGTTCGCCGCCGTGCAAATCGGTGTCTGCACCCACGCGGCCGGTCAGCATGCTACCGTCGGGCAATAGCGGTCCATGCCCGGACACGTACGCCATGTTGTCGGCCACGACTACCGGCTTGTAGACACCGGCGGGCTTGGGCGCGGGCGGAAGTTCGAGCCCCAATTCAGTCAGTCGTTGCTCAGCGCTCATCGAAGTGGCTCCTTGCTTAGTGGTCTTGGATGGCTCGACCTCATCGGTCGGCTGGCGGCTCCACGGGAATGCCGTGCAAGACAATGTCGTCGAAATTGCCCAAGTCGTCGAACGCCCCGATCCCAATCTTGCCCCAGGCAAACGTCTTGTCCGTGGCGGTCATGACGGGTGTGTCCATGTCGTCGAAATAGACGGCCGTCTCGCCGCTGCGTACGTCGCGCTCGATCCGCACGCGATGCCATGCGTCGTCCCAAGCAGTTCCGGGCGTCGTCTTGGTCGATATTTTCACGCGCGGAGCGTCGTTGACGATGAAGATCTGATTCGCGTGATCGTCGGTCTTCTTACCGAAGTGGACATAGTAGAAATGTGCCGGATCCTGATAGCCGAAGACGACGACCATACTCCGATGGTTGTAGTCCCTCACCGTGCTTTGAAGTCGCGCGTCGAGAGCGAAGTCGCCCACCACCACGTTGTCTAACAGGGCGATGTTGCGCGGGCTGCGATGCGGCGGCGCGTACTTGCTCTGCTGGAACAGGCTGTAGACATTGCCCTCGGGCGTTTCGACGACTCTCCAGGAATTCGGATCGACTGGCCGCCAATTGCCGGCGCCCGCCTCGAAGTCTTCCGTAACCAACTCGCGCAGATCTTCGGCCATAGCGGCACCGGCGCAACCAACCAGCAGCGCCGCACAAAGCGTGAGGAACCGGAGCGTTTCGTTCTTGTCGGCGCGTTGCATGCTGGGGCCCTCGCTTACTCAATCGATGATCTTCGAAAGGGGATACTCGACGATACCCCGCGCGCCGGCGGCCTTCAGCCGCGGAATAATATGTCGCACGATCGATTCATCGACCACGGTGTTCACGTCGACCCAATGCTCATCCGACAAGCTCGAGACGGTGGGTTGTTGCAGTGCAGGCAACAGCGACAGGACCTGTTGCATGCTGTCGCGGGGCACGTTCATCATCAGGCCCACCTTGCCTTCGGCCGCCATCGCGCCCCGCAACATCAGTACGATGTCGTCGATACGCTGTTTCTTCCACGCTTCGGCGTACGCGTCCCGGTTGGCGATGAAGCGGGGTGTGCTGGTGACCACTTCGTCGAGAATCCGTAGCTGGTTGGCCCGCAACGAGCTGCCGGTTTCCGTCACTTCGACAATCGCGTCGGCCAATTGGGGCGGTTTCACTTCGGTGGCGCCCCAACTGAATTCAACTTTCGCCGTGACGCCGTGTTTGTCCAAGTAGCGCTGCGTGAGGCCGACTGCTTCGGTGGCAATGCGCTTGCCCTGCAAGTCTTTGACGCTTTGAAACGGCGAGTTTTCCGGAACGCAGAGCACCCAGCGCACCGGGCGTCGGCTGACTTTCGAGAACACCAGCTCGGCCACCTCCACGACGTCGGCCCCGTTTTCCACGATCCAATCGTGGCCGGTCAGTCCCGCGTCGAGAACGCCGTCTTGCACGTAACGCGCCATTTCCTGCGCGCGAATCAAGACGCATTCGATTTCGTCGTCGTCGATCGTCGGGTAATAGCTCCGCGAGTTGAAGCTGATCTTGTAGCCCGCGCGGCGAAACAGTTCGGCCGTGGCTTCTTGAAGGCTTCCGGAGGGGATCCCAAGTTTTAGACAATTGTCACTGGGCATGGCGTAGCGGAGTTGGTCGTTGCGGCAAGGGGGCGAAGGGGGCTTATTTCTTGTAGACTTCCGCCGGGTCGAACACGCGATCGCCGATGACCTGCAGCCCGTCGGGAGTTACCTGGCGAAAGAAGCAACTGGCATACCCTTCATGGCATGCGGCTCCACCGATTTGATTGACTTTCAGCAGGATGGTGTCCGCGTCGCAATCGACGAAAACCGATTGCACTTCCTGCACGTTGCCGCTTTCTTCGCCTTTGCGCCATAGTTTTCCGCGGCTGCGGCTGAAGTAGACCGCCCGTCCGGTCTTGATCGTTTCGTCGTAGCTCTCGCGGTTCATGTAGGCCAGCATCAGTACCTGGCCGGTCGCGGCATCCTGCGCGATGGCCGGCAACAGGCCGTCGCCCTTTTTGAAATCCGGGGCTTGGGCAGCATCGCTCACGGCAGACTCGCTTCTGGTTGGGGGACTTCGGGCGGGAGTTTCTCCTCACGGGAACCGCTCAGCATACTCGCGCCACAAGCCAGAGGCTAGGGCCCGATCTTACCCCTGAACCGGCGACTTCGCGGCGACGCGCCCGCGATTCGGTGGAGACGCGACCCGCGGTGGTTTAGAGTATGGCGTAGCGCGGTGCGCGACCGCTGCGCGTTTCGACGATCAACGAGATGGTGCCACCATGCCCGCTTCGAAGCACAACCTCATTGCAGCACGAAATCGACTGGTCCTTGGCATCGCGATTGTCTTGACTGCGTCCGGTCTCGCGCACGGCGACGCGGATCGATTCGAGCCCGTCCGAGAACGCATCGCCAAGGCGCTGGTCGACCACAACATCCCGTCGATCGCCGTCGCCGTGGCGCACGAAGGCACGATCGTCTGGGAGCAGGCCTTTGGCTGGGCCGATCGAGAGGAGCGCAAGCCGGCCACCGAACACACGATGTATTCGCTGGCGTCGATTTCCAAACCGATTACCGCCACGGGATTGATGCGGCTGGTTGAACGCGGCAAGATCGACCTCGAAGAGCCGATCAACACATACCTGGGCGAAGCGAAACTGCGGGCCCACTTAGGCGAAACGGATGAGGCCACCGTCCGCCTCGTGGCCAACCACACCTCGGGCCTGCCGCTGCACTACCAGTTCTTCTACGAGGATGAATCGCATCGCCCGCCGACGCGCGAAGAGACCATTCGACGGTTCGGCCACCTCACCTTTGCGCCAGGCGAGCGGTTTCAATACAGCAACCTCGGTTATGGCGTGCTCGACTATATCATTGAGCGCGCCAGCGGCCAGCCGTTCGCCCAGTACATGCGGACTGACGTGTTTCTTCCGCTGGGCATGACGCACACGTCGGTCGGCATCGGACCGGGCCTGGGGCCGCACCAGGCAGTTCGCTACACGCGCGATGGAAAGCGGATTCCGTTTTACGAGTTCGACCATCCGGGCGCGTCGGCAATCTACGCCAGCGCGCACGACCTGGTCCGCTTCGCGATGTTTCACATGAAGGAACACCTCGAAGATCAGCAAGCGATTCTCGAGGACGCGTCGCTCGACGCAATGCAAGTGCCAACCTCGGGCGACAGCAAGGAATCGGGCTACGGCATCGGATGGAGCTCATCGGTTCATGGGCATGGCTACCGGATGGTGCAACACTCGGGCGGAATGCCGGGCGTTTCCACTCTCTGTTCCCTGGTTCCGTCCGAGCGATTGGCGATCGTCGTCTTGAGCAACACGAGCAACTACTTTCCGGGTCGCTTGAGTACGATGATCCTAAAAATCATGTTGCCCGAGCGCGAACGCGAAGAAGATGATGGTGGTGACCGAGCCGACAACGAAAAAGAGGCGCCAATCCCGCCCAAGTTCACTGGAACGTGGAAAGGGCACCTGGTCACTTACCGTGCCGAGATTCCGATGGTGCTGAAGGTCCACGGCGCGGACGACGTTCACGTACGACTTGGCCGCCAACTGGAGACGCTGCTCAACGGGGCCCAGTTTCGCGACGGCTGGATCAACGGCCGATTTGCCAGCGACATCGGCACCGACGACGACCGCGGGCGCGACTATCATCTACACTTGTCCGTGAAGGCCGAAGGCGACGTGCTCCGCGGTCCGGTCTCGGCAATTACGTTGCCCGACCAATGGGGCTCGTCGGCGGTGACCCATTGGGTCGAGCTGCGTCGCGAAGACAGCACGGAGGGTGACTGAGCGACGTGGTTCCAGCGTGCCGACCGTGGCAGCCCCTGACTTTGGTCCGGTGCGTCGCGCCGCCATCGTGCCAATCGTCGGCCGCCGCCGGATCGAATCACCCTGGCGCCATCGTGCGATCGTGTATATCTCCGCCGGCGCCCGGGTGGTATGATTCGGACACGCCAGGAACGGGAGCCAGCGTTTGCCGGATACAACCATCGATACACTGATCGTCACGGCCGCAACAGTCGGCTTGATTCATACGGCGATGGGGCCCGATCATTTCTTGCCGTTTATCGCGCTGTCGCGCGCCGGTAACTGGTCGCTGCGCAAGACGATGCTCGTCACGACGGCGTGCGGCATCGGCCACGTTGCCAGTTCGGTTGTGCTTGGACTGGCCGGGCTGGCGATCGGAGTGGCCGTCGCCGGATTGGTCAACGTCGAAGCGTTTCGCGGCAACGTGGCGGGTTGGCTGCTTTTCGGATTTGGACTGGCCTACATGCTGTGGGGAGTGCGCCGCGCATGGCGCCTCAGGCCGCACGCCCATGTGCATACGCACGCTGACGGCACCGTCCACTACCACACGCACACGCACGATGCCGAACATGCTCATGTCCACGCGTCGGAGGATAGTTCGGCGATCGTCACGCCGTGGCTCGTGTTTTTGATCTTCATCTTTGGCCCGTGCGAACCGCTGATCCCGCTGCTAATGTACCCTGCGGCCAAAGTCAGCCTGGCAGGCTCCGTGGCGGTGGCCGTGGTGTTCGGATTGACCACCTTGGCGACGATGCTGGTCATGGTCGCGATCGGCTATCTCGGGCTGGCGCGATTCCCGCGCGGTGCGCTCGAGCGGTATGCCCATGCGGCGTGCGGCGGCGCGATCGCTATGTGCGGAGCGGCGGTCGTGTACGGGTTGTAGGCGGCATCTCGCCATGCGAGCCGCAGGCAAGCCAGGTGCCCTGCCCCGCGGCGATGAGCGCCAATGCTGAAACCTAGCTCAACTTGGTCAGGTATTGCTCAACGAACCGTTGGCACGGCGTACCGCGTCCGTGTTACGATGTGGTGCCTGGCGGAACGATCGCATGCCCCGGTGCGGCAATCGTTCGGCGCGTATTTCGACAATCCTCGAAAACTGGGAGCGCGATGCATCATGAAACTCTCACTGCGGCATTCTGTCTTGCTCGCCAGTTGTCTGTTCATTACGGCCGCGTTGCACATGAACGCCTTGGGTGCGCCGCCCGAAAAAGCGAGCGACGACGAAACGGCCACGACAGCGAAAGCAGACACATCAGACGATGCGAAGCCGGCGGCCAAAAAAAAAGGAAAGCGCACGCTCGGCATCGTGCTTTATCCGCGCTTCGAGCTGCTCGACGTGTACGGCCCGGCCGAGATGTTCGGCAACCTGCCACAGCATCTTGAGATTGTGATGGTCGCTGAAAAAGCCGGACCGGTCGCTTCGACACAAGGACCAAAAGTGCATGCCGACTATGGCTTCGAAGACTGTCCGCCGTTGGACCTGGTCATGGTGCCCGGCGGTTTCGGAACGCTTGCCGAATTACGTAATGAGGCCCTGCTCACCTGGCTGCGCGATCGGGCCGAAAGCGCGGAAATCGTAATGTCGGTTTGCTCGGGCTCGGCTATCTTGGCCAAGGCGGGGCTGCTCGACGGCCGCCGCGCCACGTCGAACAAGCGCTACTTTCAGATCGCCGTCGACCAGGGTCCCAACGTCGATTGGGTCTACAAGGCCCGTTGGGTCGACGACGGCAATCGCGTCACTTCGTCGGGCGTGTCGGCCGGCATCGACATGGCCCTGCACGTAATCGATCGCCTCTACGGCACGAAGGCCGCGGAGTCGCTGGCCGACCTGACCGAGTACCAATGGCACCGCGACGCCGACAACGACCCCTTTGCCGAGAGCGGCAAACAGCCGTAAACGGTCGAAAAAGGCCAAAGTTTCTGAAAACTGCTTGACCCGACGCCAGCACGTGGCTAGAGTCACCGTTAGATCGATCCTGGACGGACCGCGCCTGCCCGATGGCAGGATCTGGCCGTCCCCGCGCACAAGCGCCAACTTGCTAATGATCGTCGCTTAAGAGCCCGCACCCAACGGAACGACACCTCTTTGTGTTGTTCCGCGGACTCTTCTTTCCACCCTGTTAAGGCTCGCGCGAGTCTTGCTTCCGTTGTCGTGTTGCGTTTTCGCTGCGCGCACTGTGCCGCTCGAACGCAACGATCGCGACGGTCGAAGGATCCGCCTTTTACTGCGCGTCGTACTATGTTGTTTTCCAGAATTAAACGAACCCTGATCGCGTTGCTGGCGCTGATGCTGAGCGGTGTCGCTGCGCGCGTCGAGGCGGTTTCGATTTACGAACCGAACAACACGGTCGGCACCGCGGCCATCTTGCCGTCGGGCCTGCTGATCGTGAGCGACGATCTCAACGGCAACGCGGGCCGACCCAACACGTTGCTGGGGCACTACGATCCGGCCTACAGCACGTTGCACATCAGCGACGACAATAGCAGCCCGCTGGGTAATGGGTTTGCCAGTCAATTGGTCGGCGTGCCGCTCGAGCCCAACGGCTCGGCCTACTTCCGCGTCACCGGCGCTCCGGACACCAGTTTCATCGGCGCGCACGCGCAGTCCGGAGCGTACTACGTTCAATTCGACCTGTATGACTCGAGTGACGTTTTCTTCCAAACGCTGTCGCTCGAATTCGAGACGGTCACGCCCGGCTTCGTCGACAACATCTGGATCGATCCACCGGTCATACCCGAGCCCGAGCGCAACGGCGGCACCGTGACGGTTACCGTGCAAAACATCGTCGGGCCCGGCAGCGGTGATTCGGTCGACTTCTTCTTGTTCTCGGGGCTTGCGCCCGATCAAGCGTTTACAGCGCTGTTGTCGGACCTGACGTTCAATGCCCGGCTCGGGCTGTTCGGCGGGCCCAGCAACTTGTTGCTGGACGCTGACCAGGACGGCACGCCGACGATCGTGGGCACGGCCGATGGCCTGGGACGCGTTCTGCTGGCGGTGACCGGCGCCGACGATGAAGACTTTCTGGGCGTTCACGCCGAGACGGGCAGCTACACCCTGATGGTCATCCCGGTCGTCGTGCCCGAACCAAGCTCGGTGTGGCTGTTGGCCGCGGGCGGACTCCTGCTGGCGTGCGCTGTGCGCCGGCGCCGGCACTAGCCGATCGAGCCGGAGCGCTGTCTGTCGCACCAGCGACGCGTCCTAGTCAACATTAATCGCCGACGGTGAATTGCTGCGACGGCTCCGGCGGAAGTGAACCCTCGGGCAACCTGGAAGCCGCCTGGCTGTCTGTCCAGTTCGACCGCCGGACCGGCACATCGTCGCCGGACGACCAGGGCGGCGGATCGCTCGGTGTGGGAATGCTGACGTCGGGCGGAAAACCGCCGGCGGGCTCGCCATCGGGTAGAAGTTGCACACCGCCCGGCTCGCCCAATTCGGTCACGTCGCCTTGCGGAAGATCCGCGTACGGGTTGTGCTGCTGCTTCTTGCGCCGCGCGAACACGTAGTTGATGTCGGGCACTTCGCCCTTGAGCAATCGCTTCCGCGCCAGGTCACCCGACGCGCCCTGCCACGAATGCCCGTCGGCCAATACGGCTCCGTTGTAGTCGAGCAACGAGCCCTTTTCGTAGTGAACGTTCTTCAGTGACAGCGCGTAGTCGATGCGTGCCCGATGGTAGCTGGTTTCCGAGTCGGCAAGTCGGAGTCGGGCGTCGAGCACGAGTTCGAGTGACACTTTGCCGCCCAACTCGAAAAAGGCGTCGTACGCTCGGCTGTATTGATCCTGCGCAGCGACCATCCGGTTGTAGCCGACTTGCATCACGTCGTAGGACCGCGCTACTTCGGCGATCGACGCGCTCAGGTCGTGAATCGCTTGTCGTTCCTGCTCTTCGAGAATGGCACGCTCGCGGGCAACGCGGAATTGGGCGTTGCGCACGGCCGCGTATTCGCGGCGGAAACCGATCGGCATGTCATACTGAAAACCGAGCTCCCATTCCTGGAACTGCCCGCTGGTCAAACTGGCAAACGCGTTGTCGTAAGGCGTGTTGGGGTCCCAGGCTCCGATCAAACGGTGACCGTAGCCGCGCCAACGGTAAAGCCCGAGTATGTCGAGCCGTGGTAGCAGGAAGTTGCGGCTGGCGACCAGTTCCATGCTCGAGCGCTCGACGGCAGCCTGTTGGCGGCGCAACTCCGGACGGCGCGACAAGGCTTCTTCTGCCACGCGGTGCCAGTCGTAGACGATCTTAACCGAGGGCGGCTCGTCGGTGGGGCGGATCAGCTTGCCGTCATTGATCGGCACACCCATCCACATTCGTAGTCGCCGCTCAGCAGCTTGCACGCCGCCCACGCCGCGAAACGTGCCGCCGCTCGATCCGTTGTAGGTGCGCGTTCGCTCGACACGCCGGCCGCCCAAGGCATCGAGCACATCTTCCTGGAAGCGGTAGTATTGTTCCAGGGCCTGAACTTCTTGCAGCTTGCTGTAGCCGCGCCCTTCCTGCACGTTGGCTTGGATGATTCGCCAGGTTTTCAGTGCGGCGTCGCGGGCCGCGATCTGGGAATCCAGTTCGCGATACGCGTAATAGAGATCCCAGTACGCGTTTTCGAGGTTGCTAATGTAGTCGCGCAGCGCCAGCTCGAATTCGGCCGTGCTGATGTCGTTGTTGATCCGCGCGATGACAACACCGTTGACCTGGCCCGGGGCGCCGTTGGGGCCGGCAATCCGGTTGAATCCGACACCGGCTCCTTGCAGCAACGGCTGGCGGAATTCCGTCTCGAAATTGACGTTGAAATAGCTGCGAAACACGTTGGCCAACGCGTTGTTGTCGTCGTAGTCGATGCGCTGCCGGACGGCGTACGATGCGCCGGTGGCAGTCTGCTTGGAGACTTCCGTGACGAAATTGTTCAGATCCTGGCGGAATAAGAACGTGCCGCCGCCCAGAAACAAGTTGTTGAACGCGCGGTCGTTACGATACGCCATCAGGCGGGTGGATACCTGCGCATCGAAGGCGGCCAGAGCCCCTTCCATGCCAAATCGCGGATCGCTGGCCTGAATGGCCGGATCGTGAATTGTTTGTGCGAGCCGGGGCGTGCGCAGGACGCTGCCGCCCAGATCACGGAGTACCTTCGAGTTTTCCAGGCCCAGCCGGATGACTTGTTCTTGCGTCAGGTCCCAAGCTGGCGGCGGCGACTCTTCGTCGATCGTCAGCGGGGCCTCGGTGGCAAGTGGCAGGGGCTCCATCGCGCAGCCACCGCCGGTGTCGATCGGTGTGGTTGCGACCGTGCGGTAGAAGTCCTGCTCCGGATCAACCTCGCACGGTGGATGGATCACCAGACAGCCGGACAAAACGACCGACGTCGCGAGCAGCAGCGAGATGGGTACACCGGGTTTTAGCATCTTGAAAGCACGACGATTAGCCCACCAAATCCGTGGATCGTTCGAGCTGCTGGCCGGGCCCACCGGTGGCGGCATCGGTCCGCTAGCTGTGGTCGCACGGTTTGGGCAGTTTTTTGGTCGACGCTGTCAAGCGGCTGCGCGCAACGTGCGCGCAATTACCGCACGGTGCCCCCCACTTCGCTTTACTAGATCGGCTGCAACGCAGACCAACCCATCATAATTCTCACTACAATCGTCAAGATTTCCCCAATCGGTTGCCGTTGACATGCGCTTGGCAAGGTCGCCGAGCCGACCAGTTTTTGCGCAGCTTATCGACTATACTCGAACGCTATGGGCTCCCATTCTCTTGGGGTCGATTCCGGCCCGTCCCATCCTGACTGGCACGAAATCGAGGATGTGCTCGATGCGCTCTCGGTTGCGGCCCGCTCCGCGCCGTCGGAGGTCGCCTTCTATCGGATGCTGTTGGATCGAATCGTTGCCGCGACCGGCGTTTCGGGCGGAGCAATCTGGACCGCCGCCGAATCGGGGCAACTGCGGCTCGAATACCAGGCGGGACTGATCCGTTCGACCAGTGCCGCTGCCAGCGAGCTGCTAGCAAGCCATCAAGTGCTGGTCGAAGATACCCTCCACCAGGAGCAATCGCGGAGCATCGCGCTGCGCGAAAATGCCCGCTCGCCGACCGAGGCACAGCAGGGCGAAACGGGCTGGGCGTTCGTCCAGCGGTTTCGAATCAACCAACACACTTTCGGCGTGATCGAGTTGGTACAGCGACAACCGCTCAACGCGGCCCAGCGCGAGGGCTTGCTGCGTCTGCTCGAGGCGATGGTCGAACTGACCGACGATTTCCACCGCCAGCGCGAGCTGAGCCGGCTGCGAGATCGCGATTCGGCCCGAGGTCAGGTCGATCAGTTCGCCCTGCGCGTTCACCGCGATCTTGACGCCGCGGCGACAGCGTATCGCATCGCTAATGAAGGCCGGCGCGTTGTCGGCTGTGACCGACTTACCGTACTGCAACGCCGCGGGCGAAACTTTCGCACGGTAGCCGTTAGCGGTGTCGACGCGATCGACCGACGCTCGAAGCTGCTCCGCACACTCGAACGCCTGGTCGGGCCGTGCATGGCCACCGGCGATCCGATCTGGTACTGCGATGGCGACGAGGACTTGCCCGGCCAAATTGAGCAGCCCCTGCACGCCTACCTCGACGAATCGCATGCCCGATTGCTGGCGATCATTCCGCTACGTCAGAGCGCATCGGGCGTGGTTCAACAGCCGAGCCACATTGTCGGCGCGCTGGTGGCCGAGCAGTTCGAATCGCCAGGACGGCAAGCAGAACTTCGCGAACGTTTGGCCCAAGTTGGCGAGCATGGCGGATTGGCCTTGGCAAACTCGATTGCGCACAGCCACATGCCGTTGGCGCGCGTGGGGCGTGTTCTGGCACGGATCGGCTGGCTGACCGAAGCCCGGCAGTTGCCCAAGACCGTACTGGCGCTAGTTGCAATTTGTCTTGCAGTGGCCGGGCTGACGTTGATACCCGCCGACTTCGACGTGGGAGCCAAGGGCGAGTTGCAGCCGGCCGTTCGACGCGACGTCTTCGCCTCGGATGACGGCGTCGTCGATCGGTTGTTGGTGGATCACGGTGGATCGGTTGATGCCGATCAAGCGCTCGTCTTGCTGCGACAACCGCAGCTTGATCTCGATCTGCGCCGTGTGGCCGGTGAGATTCGAACTGCTGAAAAGAAACTGGCTGCCTTGCAAGCCGAGTCGCTTGCGAACAATCGGGATCAAACAGCCCGTGATCGCGATGCGCAACGGCTAACCGCGGAAGTCGAGGAGGTCAAAGAGCTGCTCAAGGGACTTTCGCAGCAGCACGACGTGCTGGAAGCGCGGCAGGCGGACCTGCAGTTGCGCAGCCCAATCGGCGGCCAAATCTTGACGTGGAACCTCCGCGAGCTGCTTGAAGCTCGCCCGGTCGAACGCGGTCAGGCCTTGATGACCGTTGGCGATCTGGACGGACCGTGGATTGTCGAACTGCACGTGCCGGACGACCGTGCGGGCCATCTACTCGAAGCGCGCGACGCCATCAGCCCGGATCTGGCAGTGAAGTTTGCATTGGCCAGCGAGCCGGGCGTCGAATACTCGGGGCACGTGTCCGACGTGGCGCTGGCATCCGAGGTTGACGAAACGACAAGCCCCAACGTGCTGGTAACCGTAAAATTCGATAGGGCGAACGTCGCGGGACTGCGGCCCGGCGCAACCGTCTTGGCAAAAGTGCATTGCGGCCGGCGGTCGCTGGGATATGTGTGGTTCCACGAAGTGCTCGCGTTCATACAAACCCATTGGTGGTGGTAACAGCGATGACACGCACGATTCGACTACTGGCCGTGGTGATGATCGTTGCTTCCGCTTCGGGGCTGGCTGCCGCAGAGATTCGTGTTCCGTCGGTATTGGTCAAGTTGTTGGATCAAGTTGAGGTGCCAGCGCGCGAGGCGGGTGTGTTGGACAAAGTGATCGCGCGCGAGGGTCAAATGGTGGAATCCGGTGCCGCGGTCGCGCAGATCGACGATGCCGACGCTCAATTCGACAAACGCCGCACTGAGATGGAACTGATCGCCGCGGCCAAAGAGGCCGATAGCGACGTCAAGGTCCGCTTCGCGCGCAAGTCGCTCGAAGTGGCGCAAGCCGAGTTGCGCCGAGCCATCGAATCCGAGCGGCGGTTCGCCCAAAGCGTGTCGCAATCCGAGTTGGACCGTCTGCGCTTGAGCGTGCAAAAGACCGAACTGGAGATCGAACAAGCCCAGCTCGAGCTGGAATTGGCGCAAGCGGGCCGCGAGATCAAGCAGATTGAAGTGGACAGCGCGAAGCACGCGATTCGCCAGCGCCAGATTGTTTCGCCGCTGGCCGGTTTCGTCGCGGAGGTGAATCGGCACCAGGGCGAATGGGTCGAACCCGGCCAGACCATCCTCCGCGTGCTGCGTCTTGATCGGCTGCGGGCCGAAGGAATGATCAAGGCGGACGACGCGCCGAGCGATTTGAAAGGTCGCAAGGCGACACTGACCGTCGACATCGACGGCCAGCCAACGCAGTTCTTCGGCACGGTGACGTACGTCAGTCCCGAAATCGATCCGTTCAACGGCCAGGTACGGATCTGGGCAGAAATCGAAAACCCCGAATCAACGCTTCGCCCCGGGCTGCACGGATCGATGACCATTGGCGACGCGGCGCCGCAGGACTCGCGGCAGTAAGGTCATGACGGTCGCGCCCCCACTCGAATCTGCGGCTGATCGCGCCTTGGGCCTGCGTGCGCGGCCCGACCTGGAGTTTCGGGCGCAGCACTATGCCGGGCAGCGCTACTGGGCCGTGAAGGATCCGGCGGCGCTAAAGTACTTTCACTTGCGCGACGAGGAACATGCCGTCTTGCAGATGCTCGACGGCCATGTCAGTCTTGCCGAGCTGCGCCGCCGCGTCGAAGACAATCTACGTCCGCGGCGCGTCACCGAGCAACAACTTCACGGCTTCCTGGCGACACTGCACCGCTATGGCCTGTTGTTGGCCGATTCTGCAGAGCAGGGTCGCGAGCTTCTGGCTCGGCGCGACGAACAGCGTCGCAAGCGCCGCTATGAGTCGCTGCTGGCGGTCCTGGCAATTCGATTCCGCGGCTTCAATCCGGCGCGTGTGCTGGACGTGCTTGAGCGTTGGTTCGGCTGGGCGTTCTCGCCCGTTTGCGTTGCCGCTGGTTTGTTGCTCGCACTGGCAGCGCTGTTGTTGGTCGTTGTCCAATTCGATGCGTTTACTGCGCGGCTCCCGGCGATCGGTGCGATCCTGTCGGCCTCGAACGTGCCACTGCTGTTGATTGCGCTGGCCGGTATCAAGGTCTTGCACGAACTGGCGCACGCCCTGGTGTGCCGGCGCTTCGGAGGCGACTGCCACGAAATCGGGCTGATGCTGCTGGTGTTTACGCCCTGCCTGTACTGCAATGTCTCGGATTCCTGGATGCTGCCGAGCAAGTGGCGCCGGATCGCCGTTTCGGCCGCGGGGATCTACGTCGAGCTGCTGCTGGCCTCGGTCTGCACGTTTCTGTGGTGGTTTAGCGGGCCAGGTACGTTCAACGCGTTGTGTCTCAATACCATGCTCATCTGTTCGGTGGGAACGGTCGTGCTCAACGGCAATCCACTGCTGCGGTACGACGGATACTACATCCTGTCGGACCTGATCGAAGTGCCCAATCTGCGCGAACAAGCGTCGATCGCGGCACGGCGGTTTTTCGCGCGGGCCCTGTTCGGGCTCGACCTTCGCGGGCCCGATGACGCACCGCAGCGCCGAAAGCCGCTGTTGGTCGTGTATTGGGTCACTGCGACAATCTATCGCTGGCTCGTCGTGATCGCCATCTTATGGGCGCTGAACCTAATGGCGCGGCCGTACCACTTGGAACCGCTGGTGGTCGTGCTGGCCGGCGTTACGCTGATCGGCATGGCGGCGCCGGCGGTGACACAAACGGCCCGGTGGGCCTCGGATCCCACTCGCCGACGTCGGATGGTGCCGCTGCGCGTGGGCGTCACGGCTGGTGCCGGAATCGTCCTGCTGCTGTTTGTCGCGTTCTTTCCGCTTCCGACGGACGTGTCCGCGCCGCTTGTCTTGGAGTATCGCGACGCGCAGCGCGTCTACGTCACCGTGCCCGGGCAGTTGGAAGAGTGCGTTTCGGTCGGCGAGCAGGTCACCAGCCAACAGCCGCTGGCCCACCTGAAGAACCGCGACATCCAGCTCGAGCTGCAACAACTAACTTCCGAGCGCGATCGGCAGCGGCTGTTCCTCGAGCACCTCCAATCCCAGCGTCTGCAAGGCACAGATGACGGCTCGCGCATCCCCGCGGCAACCGAGGCCCTGGCGGACTTGGACAAGCGGCTCGCCCAGCTCAAAACCGATGCGGCGCGGCTGACGCTCGTCGCACCGACCGACGGAACCGTGTTGCCGCCGCCGGCCGTCTCGCACGAAACGCGTTCCGACAAATTGCCGAACTGGTCGGGCACGCCGCTGGATCCGCGCAATCTCGGCAGCTACCTGGAAACTGGTACGCTGCTCTGTCTGGTGGGCGATCCAAGTCGCTTCGAAGCGATGCTCAACGTCGCGCAAAACGACGTCGAACTCGTCGAGCCCGGCCAGCCGGTGCGAATGATGTTTGACCATCTGCCGGGCCAGGTTTTCACCGGGCAGGTGAGCGAGGTCGCCAAACTCGATCTGGACGTCATGCCGCGCGCGTTGGCCGCGGCCGGCGACGTTCCGTCCGAGAGCGATCCGAACGGCTTGCAACGACCGCTCGACACGTGGTACCAGGCCCGAGTGCGCTTCGACGAGGGGCCAGAGCTCGCGCTGGCACGCGTTCACGGTCGGGCGAAGATCAGCGTTGCGCCGCGTTCGCTGGGGGCTCAGTTCTTGCGCTGGTTAAAGCAGACGTTCAACCAGTAGAATCGGCTCGCTCGCAACGTGCCGCGCTACGGCAGGATGAATACGAAGCCGGTAACGGCCGCGGCCTCGATGATCGCCGCGTCCCAGCGCCATACACACTCTCCGTAGCCGGGCGGCGGACAATCGCCAATGCGGCTGAATCCGTTCGAGCAGACGCACGACCGGGGCGGCCGGACGCGCATCTTGTAGGGCAGCAGCGCGATGTTCTTCAGGAACTGCACGCCCGAGGCAGCCGGCTGAAGGAAGCGGCGCTTCTCGCCGTAGCGCTCCAACGCCACTTCTTCGAAGTACAGCGGACGGAAACAAATCGTCCATGGCGTGTACGAGCAGAGGATGCCAGGCCCTTCGTGGGTTTGTCGCGGATCGGTGATCGCCTGTTGCTCGAAGATTTCCGCCGCTACGTCGGTTGGCATGACGCCTTCGGTCGGCCGGATGTCGAGCATGACGTCCGACAGGTGGCGACCGAATCGGTCGGCGTCCTCGTCTTCGCCACCTGACTTGAATGGCGATGTGGGCACTGGCGCCGGAGACGGCACCACTTCACCTTGGTTTGCGGTCATGTAGCGCGGGTCGGCCAGCAGCGGAATTGCGCTGTCCTGCGGCGAGTATTCGTCCGCATCGCTGACGTGAACCTGCGCTTCGTCTACAAACGTCCCAGCGGGCGCACTTGAGCCGACCTTTGGCACAGGCGGCAATTGCGCACTTGCCGTTGCGTCGGCGGGTGCGTTGTGATGCGGCTGTGCCGTTTGGCTCGTTTGAGGCGCGACGTTTCTTTCGATCGGCGGCTCGTCACCAGCCAAACCCAGTGCATCTGGTCCCGGGGCATCTGGAGCCTCGGGCTCGGCGGCCACGTCGGGATAGGCCGGATGTTCGTATTGCCCGGCGACCACGCCATCAATGCCCAACTCGGCATTGGAGCGGGCGGCGACCGCGTCGGTTGCCAGCACGACCTCGCGCTGGGGTAACAACGACCGCGGTGCTGCTGGTGCTAGTTCGTCCGGCAGCGGCGCGATCTCGCCCGGCAATGAGTCCTCGTCGCCCGATGTGGATGCTAGTGCCTCCGGGCCTGGCGCGATCGGCGCTGGCTCCGTATCGTCGAGTGCGCTACGTCCACCTTCGTCAAGCAGATCGTTGCATGGAGGCGCAACGTCGGCTAATTCGGTCGGGGCCGCATGTTGGCCCAATGGCAGTTCGGGCGGCATCGGAGCAACCGGTGCCAGTCGGTTCGGCTCGTCGCCGGCCATCGTGATTGGCATGGCGTCCGCGTCGGCGGCGGACGAATCGTCGTACGGAGCAAGCACTTGAGCGGCGCCGCTGGTTGCCGTGGCCACTTGCCCGGATCCCACAGGCGAATAGTTTTGGACCACGCGCCCGAAGTCCGACAGGGTGGTTTGCCGCGCGGCGGGCTGCGCGCCGCCAATCAGCGCGACCCCCTGCAAGGCCGTGGCACAGCCCGATGCGGACCAACAGATCGTCAGAATGACCAGCGCCGCGAGATGTCGCATGGTGTGGCTACCCCCCTGCAATCCTTATCGACCTTGGGTAAATCGCACTTCGGCTAATTCCGGCACAATCGACACATCCGTCAAAAGCGGCAGGTTCGCCCTAACTTGTCGCCGGGGGCTAGCATCGCGCGACGGGGCTGCCGAAACGGGCCTTCGGCCAGCCGGCATAGTTTGACGGAAGGTCGTGCGGCTAGGGATAATAGGGCTCTTGGGGCGTTCTCAAACCGGGTGGCAGGCGTCAGGTGGCGCGAAAGGAAACCGGAAGCATGCGACGGCCGTGGCGACTCACCAGAGTCTGGGATGCGGTCTGCCGGAATTGGAGGTTGCCGGAACCAACTCGCGGCGAACGGCACGGCGACGTCCCCTTCTTCGTCCGGCAGCTCGAACAGCGTCGCGTGCTGTCGGTTAGTCCCGGCGCCGTGGTCATCGCGCCCGTCGTGCTCACCGGACTGGCCGAGGGCACCGCGCTTGGCCTGGAACCGGGCGAGTCGGGTAGCGCCGATGCTGGCACAGCAGAGCCACCGCCGGCGCAAGAACCAGGCGCTGCTGCTCCCACCGCGGCGGCCGAACCGGAAGAGCTTTCCGACATCGATAGCGAAGTGAGCACGTTCGTTGGCGATCCGCCTACCACCCAGTCGACCGCTGAAACGGGTTCCGAAGAGTTGGCTCCAGTTGGCGACGAGTACGGCGAAGGACTTTCGCTGACGGTCGCATCGGACCAAACGATCGATGAAGGCGCGCTGCTCTCGATCACCGATATCGGCACATTTACCGACTACGGCGGACAGTTCGAACCAGAGTTCGCCGCACCGCAGGGCGAAGGCGGCGAATCGTATACGTTCATGATCGATTGGGGCGACGGCACGCCGCCGGACTCGGGCATGGCCACGATCGACGTGCCGGGCTCGGAAGAGTCGCCCACGATGGGTTCGTTCGATGGCAGTCACACATATGCCGACAACGGAACCTATACGGTCACAGTCACGCTCAGCGATTCCCTCGAACGTTCAGTGAGTGATACGCTGGAAGTAACGGTCAACAACGTGCGGCCAACGCTCGTCGTGCCCGAAGATCAGATCGTCAACGAAGGCTCGCTTCTGTCGCTGCCCGACATCGGCCAGTTTACCGATCCTGGCTTTGACAATCCGCTGAACATTGGCGGCGAGACGACCGAGCGATTTACGTTCGCAATCGACTGGGGCGATGGGACGCCGCTCGACTCCGGTCCGGCCACGATCGACGTGCCAGGTTCCGAGGGCACGCCGACACAGGGCTCTTTCGACGGTAGCCACACGTATGCCGACAACGGTGCGTACACCGTGCGCGTGACGCTGAGTGACGACGACGGCGGCACCGTGACCGAGAC